>Ga0180009_10000113_pt1 | contig 135812 bp, 129 predicted proteins | sample OS_PC_MetaG_FD_123537 | JGI IMG/M metagenome (GOLD analysis project Ga0180009, IMG submission 123537) | Groundwater microbial communities from the Aspo Hard Rock Laboratory (HRL) deep subsurface site, Sweden - OS_PC_MetaG | ecosystem: Environmental > Aquatic > Deep subsurface > Groundwater...
CAGTTCGGTTGAAAGTTCCGTCACATAAAACATCTGGGGCTGAATCCAACCAAAGGCTGTAATGAAATACGTTTGAGTGAAATTGGTTCCGTCACATAAAACATCTGGGGCTGAATCCAACCTTAAGGAGATTATAAGAATAGATGTTGAAGATGGAGTTCCGTCACATAAAACATCTGGGGCTGAATCCAACCAGCCGCTGGGTTTTCCTTCGTCGCAAGTAGCTTTGTTCCGTCACATAAAACATCTGGGGCTGAATCCAACCCTTTCAAGGAAAATCAATTAAAAGAGAGGAGGATAGTTCCGTCACATAAAACATCTGGGGCTGAATCCAACACGGTACTGATCTTAATCTATCAGTTTAAATAAAGTTCCGTCACATAAAACATCTGGGGCTGAATCCAACCGCTTTAGCCACGACAAAGCAACTGACCGGCAAAGGTTCCGTCACATAAAACATCTGGGGCTGAATCCAACCAAAATTGTAAAACTTGGAGGCACAAGCGAATGGGTTCCGTCACATAAAACATCTGGGGCTGAATCCAACTTCAAGATCCGCGGCCTTACTGAGGCTGGGGTTGTTCCGTCACATAAAACATCTGGGGCTGAATCCAACCAAATTTTAACGCGGGTTCCGTTGGTTATATGACGTTCCGTCACATAAAACATCTGGGGCTGAATCCAACCGTCTTTTTTAGGGGCTTGGGAGAAACTAGATCGGTTCCGTCACATAAAACATCTGGGGCTGAATCCAACCGCGGCAGAATTGAAAGAATTGCAAAACTATTCAGAGTTCCGTCACATAAAACATCTGGGGCTGAATCCAACCGGCAAATGGGCAGGATATAGGTACAGCGAATCATGTTCCGTCACATAAAACATCTGGGGCTGAATCCAACCCGCACGCCGCTCCCTTCATTGCCAAAAAATTAGGAGTTCCGTCACATAAAACATCTGGGGCTGAATCCAACCGCTGAAAAATTGGGAATCCTATAGAGACATACATGGTTCCGTCACATAAAACATCTGGGGCTGAATCCAACCGCAAACTGGCCAACATGGGGAAGTTATCTTTCAGTTCCGTCACATAAAACATCTGGGGCTGAATCCAACCCACCATCAGCGTTGCCCTTCTTAATTTTTCAACCGTTCCGTCACATAAAACATCTGGGGCTGAATCCAACCCTTGCGGAAGGAGTCATATGCAGAAAGATTTTTTGTTCCGTCACATAAAACATCTGGGGCTGAATCCAACCCCCCCCCTATGTTTGCTTATTATAAAAGATTCTTAAAACCCAATGGTATAAATTCATTTTGTAAATTCATATTGTTAAATCGTTTATGGATGTATTTTTGGCGATGCATAATCCTTGGATTCTATAAATATTGAATTATTAAATAGGTATTATAACTATTGAATATCATTGAAAATAGGCTATGTATTTGGTGATTATTCGATATTTGGTTAATCAGGCCCAATTACCCCAAATCTCCTTTAATTTTTCCTTGCGATTTTCCGTGCTGAAAGGGCCATCTGCCAGCTCAAGATAGCCCGGCTTTTCACCTGGGTCATCTTTTTTTTCTTTTTCCAATTTTGGATAACGGACCTGGATTCCATTTTTTGATTCATAGTGGAGAGCCTTATAGAGACCCTCCAGAGATCGTGTGAAATCTGGTTCTGTTTCCTTCCCCCAAATCTCCTTAAGTTCCTTTTCGACCGCTTCTGGTAGGGTGTTATCATTGACATCTTTCTGACGTGAAGAAGTGACATTTTCAACCTTGATTTTCACGCTGCCAAAACCCAATGGTTTGCCCATGCCAAGTTTGTGGGCAAGTTTGGGCTCCAGTTGAAGGCTATATATCAAAAGGCCAAGTTCCCAGGGCCGGAGATTCTCAAATCTGACTTCAAACAGAAACACCTGATTCCTGTCGATCGCCTGGACCGATCTATTGTTCTCATTTTTTTCGGTGCTTTCGTTCTTCGAGTCTTCCACGATGTTTTTCCATCCCTGGTGATGCACATAGAATTTCCGCCCTGGAACTTTCGAGTCTTTCGTCGGCATTGCCCACGTGGGCCGCGGCCTTTCCAAAAGGGGCAATGTAATGTAGGCGCCATTTTCAACTAATTTCGTTTCATTATTTTTCAGATAAGCAAAGCCAAATGAAACTCTACCTTTATAAAATGTCGTCCCAAAGATGGCGCATGCGGGACAAAGTCCTTTAGGATGATGATGAAAGACTTCCTTAAATCCGGCAGATGTTATCTTTTTTTCTGTCTCCCGATTTAAAATTTCCCTAACGCAAGGCCTGAAGTCATCATTAACGAATTTTTCACCTAAAACCTCATCATCGACCGCGCGTGATATGCGCACAGGAATTATTTCAACTACTTCACCTAACTCTTGACGAAAATAGATCAAGTCACCATCATTGAGTTTGTAATTTTTAGGCATTCGGGTTCTAAACACCTTAGGAATCTTTTCAGCATTCTGCTTATATTCCTCACATAGCTGAAGAAACTTGTTCTCGACGTTTCGGGACACGATATGCTTAGTTGGTTTCTGCAAAGGAATGAAAATCCTTTCACATCTCTTGGTCATCGTGTATTCATATCCATTTTTATAAGTTACATATTTGGGGATAGCTCTTTTACGTAACACCTGCCCAAGCTTACTGCTATTAACTGGTTTTTCTTCCAATGTAACCTCATTATGAATTATATTTATCTGTTCATCTTTGGAAGTTTCCCTTATTGAAATACCCTTTCCTGACCTTCTTGTCTCCACTTTGTTAGTACCTGTTAAATTCACATATCCCTCTGCTATCCATCCTGATGTATTTTTGTTATGCCACTCTTTGGGAATCTTTAGCAAAGCCAAGCCGTCAAATCCTCTTTTACCCGGATGAGGGAAGCACCTAAACCATTTTGTAGGAATTTGACCTGATGATAAGTGTTTGTTTTCTTTCAAAAATTCCCTTATTTCCGCTGAGTGTATATTTATAAGAGAATCCGTACCTGTTGGCTGTCCTTTTTTGAGCCTTTCGCGACCGTTTGAGTCTCGAATTTTCTTTGTTCTGTAAAATCCTTTCTCACCCTCCTTCTTTATGTTAGGCAACAAATCTGGGTTATCATATAATGGGAGACGAATCTCTTCCATTTCTTCAACAAACAATTCATCCGCTTCCTCAGTGATACGTCCCGGAGACCACTGGTCAAGGTTTTCCGCTTTCATCCTCCATGAGAGTCTCTTTTTTTCTTCAAAAATGCGCATGCAGGAATTCGTCAGGGCTTCATAGACAGAAGAAATCATCCCCTTAATTTCAGATCCAGGAATGCACAATTCGCCTGACAGCTCAAAAAAATTGTAAGATTTGTGCCCATTGGCTTCCTGTGAGGCAGGTTGACCATCTGGTATGATTAATGGGGTGAGCGTCTTAAGCGAACAAATAAGTCTGCCGGAATGAAATTCCGTTTTCGGATAAGCATGACCTGGCGGCTTATTTTCCCTTACCACTTTTGGCCCAAATGGAATGAAGTAATGGGGCCAATAGATTTTGTCCGGTTCGTTTTCAACCTTGACCTTATCGCTAAAACACAGGTTCATAGAATCAAAGTTCTGTTCAAAATCAGAATTACACGTAAGATAATTAACCCATCCGAAACCGACGTTACCCAGCCCCCCAAACGGATAAAGCCCACAGCGAATATCTTCAAGCGCCTGTTTCAATATGGCCTTGTCGTCATCAGTCAAATCATTCTTTATCCATATCTTTCCCATCAAAACCAGGGGGAAAGCCGGTGTCCCGGTCAATGGTTTTTGATCAAACTTGTGTTTGTCCCGTGCCCCGCCCGTAAAGCGGTCAATGGCCACACGGTCTAAATTTTTCTCTTTTGGTTCATCCTGTATAAGCAAATCCTCCACCCTGATCTTACCCGCTTCATGCTCATTGCCAAACAGGCGGCAAAGCACGCAATCACACTCTTCATGTTCTTTCAGTAGCGAGTTTTCCCTGCGGCCAACGGCAGTTCTGAGAATCCCCCGGAAAGATTCACCCTTGAGGAGATATCGTTTTTTAATGCCCCCATTTTCACCTAAATAAACAGCCCTGTAGCACACCGCATCGGTCCCGCCAGGATCAAGAAGGCTTTCTACTGGGTCTTTTGTGAGAAAGGGCGAGCAGACCAGGAAATTGATTTCCCATGCCGTCCAGGGCGGCTCACTCACAGGATCGCCAGAAGTAACTTGCCACGGTATCAACTCGTCATCCGAAATTCGTTTCTTCCGTCCTCCATATGTTTCTTTATAATGTGCAAAACCGGCATCGTTTTGGAGGTCCCAGAAGATACATTTCAGTTCTTTTAAACGGAACCTTCCCTTACCAGTGCCTCCAGCCCCTGAGAGAAATGCCAGACCCTGCTTCCACCACAGCAGGACTTGCTCCAGCTCTTTAGAAAATTTGTCAGAGGTGGAACGTAACCGGAGTTCAAAAGGAAATATGGCTCCTGTCGGACCCACTTCCATATCAAACAGGGCTCCCTTTGCCACCGTGCCGCTTCGATGATCAAGGCGAATCCGATGCCGGATTTGGGGCGGTCTTTTATAATCAGAAAGGCTATCTCTAATTGTGATATTTTTGAGTAAATTACAAACGGGGCAGGGGCAGGGCCGCCGCAGACCGAGTTTGGCCCTGCATCCGTTCGTCCCAAAGGCCAGGTTAAGATCCCGCCTCAAAATTCCTCTCAGGGCAGAACGTGGGAGACGCAGACGGCCGTCTCTTGCTGACAAAAGGCGCATACTTATATGATCTGTATCATTTTTGTCTACACTCCACCCAAAGAAAAATGGTACCTCTGCCACCAGTTGTCCCCTCATCAACCATTCATAACGAGGCCCCTGTCTTGATCTACCCGGCAAGAATTCAGGCTCTTTTGACTCTAGCGTAGACACCATAGCGCCCAGTGGTCTGGCACTCGTAAATTGCTCGGGGGCTTTGTCCTTAGCTTCCAAAAACAATGCCTGCCCCAAGGATTCACAAAAAATTCTCCAGGGAAGTTTGTGTTTTTCATTAAACTCATTGAACTTATCAGGGAGCCAGTTCCGTAATGGTTTACTCTCTACCTTCATGTCCCAAAGAAAATGATCGGTTATTTTGCCAGAGCGATCCTCATGTCCCCCAGGAAGGTTAAGCTTGCGAGGATCGTGCCTTCTTAGCTCACGAATCACGTCGGAAAAAACCCTGAGATGGACCAGTTTATTGCTTTCCTCAAAGGCATTGACCACTTCTCCAGCAGATGTCTTTATCTTTTCATAAGATGCGTGCTCAGCACCAATCGGATGCCTGGCGAAATGGGACCCTTCTCCGGGTCGGTCGGATTTTTTCAGCTCCATAGCTTCGCCTGAAAGATTATCTGATCCCCCATTCACGGATTTATCCATTACCTTGACCTCTTCCATTGTAAGGTAACACAATGCCCCTGAGATCCGATTAACCAACGGCAGGGCAGCATTAAGTAAAGAGATCAATGCCTTATTCTCAGCCGCCCTTTCAGATAATGATATTTTTCCCTCAAATAGCGCGCAGGACCGATGGTCTATTTCCCTGATCTCAAAAAAATCCTCGGCTTTGCCGCTCTGCTGGTCAACCCTATTAATGATTCTTGGTTCAGCAATATCTTCCAGGTTCAGCAATACCTTTTTTTTTTGAGGTATGCTGAAGTTTCCAAAATTGACATCATTGTTTTCTGAATATCCGGGTCCTGGCTGCCAATACCGGCCGAGCAGTAAGCAAAAAGGGCAGGGCTGATCTTGGTTACAGACTCCGTTGTTATCCCAGACCAGGGTCTGTCTGCGGCGGAGGCGCTTTTCTGTGAGTTCACGGTAGAATCTCGCCTTGGTGAATTCGCCCTGGCAGCAATGAACATCGCCGGTTTTTCCGTTATTCAACCAAAGGAATTCTTCAACTGCTCTAATAACCGCAGACCGTATAAGCGTACCGGTAATATATGGCCTTCCCAGTCCGAATTCCCTGTCCTTATGCCATCTGGCAAAAGAAAACCCCCTCAATCGAAGGTTTTCCCGATCTGGCGCATCGTGCCATTCAATCAAGCGAAACGGTTCAATGAAATTTAGGGTAAGGGTATATTCCATCATTCCTCCTGTGGTTTATATACCATCCTGATATGTTGCAAGGTTCAGATGCCTGAAGCATTTAATATAAGGATTAGCTCATAACGCCAGGCAATTTCATATCATTAATGATAACTGGATTTTCGGCCTCGATCAGAGAATCCAGTTTTTCTGTACCAGTTTCTTCATGATAGAGTTTGATAAGCGCACTGGTATCAAAGAAAAACCGCCTCATCATACCCTATACTCCCTGTCAGATATGATGTCAGAACTCATATCTCCTTTAATATCCCGCAAAAGTTTTCTGACTTTTGCGAAAGAATACTCCTTCTTTGACATTTTATCTTGTTTCAACACTTCAATTTGAACCTTTATTTCATCACTTGGCTTTAATAAGGCCCTTTTTCTAATTTCTTCTGGCAAGGGGATTTTTCCATTTGGTAGGATTTTTGTATTATATTCAAATCTTTGCATAATTGGTTTCCTCCATGGAGTTTTAGGGAATAAGGGACGAGGCGGTCTGGATAGCTGCTTTCCTCAGTTCAGGATATCCGGCAAGCAAACCATCCCGGGCCCCACCTTCGGCTATCTGACCCAGGAGAGCCGAGAGAGTAATCCGGATCCCGTTGATCACAGGCATTCAGTTAAAAACCCTCGGATTAAGCCAATTCGTTCCATCTGTATTATATTGAAAACCTCCATATCTCCTTGTAAAGATGAGGTCTTTTTGATCAATCTTCCTGTGAATTCAAGACAAAGCTCTTTTCTATTTCGTTAGGATAAGCATCTTCCAAAAGCAAACGATTGAGGCGAATTGTCTTTTTAAACTGTGCTTTTTCTTGGCTGATAAGTTCCTGTGTCTCCATAGATAACTCAACTCCTTTGAACCGCTTTACATCGTAAAGAGATTCATTTACCATCATTTGGTTAAATTCATCAATTAAAGCCCTTCTAATTTCTTCCGAGACAGGTGTGGCTTCATCATAGCTATCTAAAAGCCTTTTTGTTTGCTCTGAAAAATGATCACGGAGATATTGAGACACGGGATCCTCAACATTTCTCAATTTATTTGCTAAAATGCTCGCCTCTTTGAGTTCGCCCACACTCAGGAGTGCCGGATCATAAACGACCAAGATCACCTGTTTTTTCTCGTTTGGTTCGAGTTTTTTCCCTTCAAGTGCTTTTTGTAGGATTTTATGATTAGTTGCAATTGCAATGAAAACGTATTCATACTTGTCTTTGGGTAAAGAATAACTTCTAAGAGTCTCGATCTCGATACATGGCTTCATTTCTATCTTTTGAACATCTTCACCCGTCCTTTTGTACCACCCCCCAGTAAAACTTACCGCATCCCTCAACAGCTTTCCAACTGCCTTCATTTTCTTGTTTGTTTCTACGGGGTCCAGATAGGGCAGTTTGTTCTCTTTGTCGAATATAATTGGCAAAAAAATGATATTCCCGTCATCAAAAGATAGAGCTATATTTTCTTCCCCTTCACTGCTTGATAGATAGGGTTTACTATATATCCTGGGCCGGCGGCAAATCATAGACCCTATTTCCAACATAATTCCAATTCCAATTAACTTCTGAATTATTTCTGTTTTTCTTTCTTCAAATTCATCACTTTCCAATAAATCAAGAGCACGTTTTCGATAAGAGTCCCAACATAAGAAAAGAACTTCAATTATTTTTTCATCTACGATTTCATGTTTCCACCATAGCTCCAACTTGGTAAATAGGCCGTTGGGTCCTCCAAGAGGAAAGTCCTTTTTGTTCATTTGTGCTTCAACCCATTTAAAGGCAGATAAACGCTCTTCATTTGAAAGATATGGCCCACAGAAAGCGCTTAATAGTATTTTATCCATATCGGTTCCCTTTCGAATGGCTCTTTCAAGGGCATTTGAAAAACCAACTGGTGAATCATCTTCCACGGTTGAATCCGCTAAGACCGTGTTAGCGATGCGAGCGAGCCCCACCGAGGCAAATTTTTCGGGAACTACACGAATTTGAGCATGGGTGGATGACAGATGCAATAAGCGCAATGCCAGGCTCTGATCAATAACCTCAAAAAGAATATTCTCAATCTCTTTCTGTTTCGCAAAAGCAGATTGTAAGGATCTGTCTGCCTTCAGATGAATCCAGACCAGAGATCGATTATCTTCTGCAATAAAAGAAAGTGCTTTATAGCCTTCCTGCTGAATGGAAGGCCAGTTTTCGGCTATTAAATCAATTGCATCGGTTTGTATTTCATTTAAACTACTATACCATGGATACAGATAATGCTGCTCCTCAGGGATTTCATTTAGGCGCCTTCTTCGCCAGTCGTTTAATGGAACCAACCTCAGAGTCGAAAAATCGGCTCCCTGGTCTATCCAATCCGAAAGCTGCAAGTAAACGCCTTCCAATTTTTTTACAAATTCCTGGAATTCCTCCCATAAAATGTCTGCGGCAGCAGTCCAGAAAAAGAGAACATGATCAAACGAATCCAGAACCTGTATGGTTTTGTGCCAGGATTCATCTGCTTCCGTTGCGGGTATAATCGGATTGTTGATTAAAAAAAGCCTGCCCTCCTCAGCATCTCGCAACAGTAAAGGAAGTCCTTGTTCCGCATCCTTTAATAAGGCACTTTTCTTCCACGTGGAAAGCATCTCGATAAGATCTTCATGCTCCATTTTAAGCTTTGGCCGCTCTAAAAGGTGATCACCCCAGTTCAAGAGTAAATCCGTTCCTGGATTATATAAGAATTCATCATCGAGCCAATTTCTCACGATTTAGTTCACCTCTTTTACATGGATGATTTTACCGACCAGCTTGTTATGGGGCCGTCGGGGAAATGAATCACCTTTTTTCTGATCGGTCCCAGCATAAGCTGTAACAATACTTAAATGAACGACTGGTTCAGGTTGATTACAGTTGAAACACGCACCATTCAAATACAGAACCACAAAAGTGTTTTTATCGCTCTTATATGGTTTTTTTGCATAGCAAACGACTTTTAGATTGAATACCGGATAATCACTGTCGTCAATATACAATCTGTTTCTGATTGTCGTACATTCCCTAAAAAGAGTGACAGCTTTAGTAAAATACTCTTCATTAAAATTCAATAAAACCTTATTAACTTTTTCGAATAGATCTTTTGGGCAAGAGGGTTTGCACCTGTGAGGTTCACTGTCACCGGGAGCGTAATCCTCGCAACCACTGAAGTGATCTACAAAATCAGGAGGAACATTCATCCCACTCCAGTTATTCCAATGTTCTCTATACTCGGGCAAGCCGCCCACATTTTTATCCCCTGCCAGATGTTTTCGAATGTTATAATGCCACTTTAATGGGTCGATGCAACCATGCAAAAGAACCTTTACCTTCTGCGTTACTTTCTTAGCGTTTGGGAACTCAATTTCGAAAGTACAATCCCATCGCAATGGCCAAGTCATTTTTCTTGTTTGTGGTCTATAGACGGCAAATTTCTTTATTGGTGAAGAAAGGTTTACGGGATAAAAGAAATTTTGGTACATCATGTATTTTAGGTGAGATTCTGATATCACAGGGACGACGGCATGAGGCAACCATACTTCCCAATGCCCAGATGCTCGCCTTATGTTTGCTTTTGGCTTATACACAGGCGGTTCAAACGCTGATTCCCAAAGTTGTTTCCATGGAATATTGGCCACAACATCGCTCGATCCATGGGGGTAAATTGCTCTAAAAAGCGCAGTACTAAAATTCTTAAGTGCAATTCTATTTCCAAACGAATCTTTATCTAAAAAAACAAATGGGCCAGCCAAGGGCTTGTCTATTGCTGGTGGTTTTTCTTCATCAAAATATGGGGGCTGTAAGTAGAAAACCAATTCATTAGCATCTTCATCGGGAGGCTTGATTGGGGTTAGAACATATCCCCCTCCTTCAGTTCGCCCATTAACCTTCAGGTTTCTTAAAATGCATCCCGGATAAAATAGGTTTTTGGTGGTCATTCGTTTCCCCTGCTGAATGGCAGAATTCATTTCACTCAAAAGCATTGGCAATGATACCAATACATCGCCGCTTCATTACGTTAAATGTATTTTCCAGAAGCCCTAATTTTTTTGCCATCTCTTTTTGTTTTAAACCTTGCTTCAAAAAGTCATAATACTTTAACAGGAAATCGGCACAATCATGCCCATCAAAGGCCATTTTCTCTAATGTCGATATTACCTGCTGGAATAATATGTGCTTTTCCTGATTTGTGAAGCTATGGCCCAGAAACAAATCGGGCTCAAAGAGCTTAGTTCCAGATGCCTTTTGAGACGGCACGCTATCGCCGTAAGACACATTCTCGATAAGGGAATGCCCCTTTTCTACATTGGGGTCATCAGCTAATATTTCATGCTCGAAATCTATGCTGTCGGCTTCAAAAAGGCCCTGTTTCTCTCTAAAGACATCCGCCCGCCTGCGTTTGAATATCGTTTTGCAAAAATTACTGAATGAACCTTCCATATGCCGTTCATGACCTTTAAAATTATCTAAATCCCCAAATATGCTTTCTAATGTTCTATATGCTATTTCATTATCCAATTCGGATTTCGAAGAATAGTAACGCGCCAGATATTTCTTGAAAAAAACCGTAAATACCTTTCCCAAACCTTTCTGTGCGATTCTGCATGTTGCCGAATCAGGACATCTGCTACAATCGCCATTCCATTTCAAGCAAGGGTATGAGGGCATATATTTTCCTAAAAATAACACCGATACATTCGAAAACACAAGCAATCATAGAGAGCTGTGTTCGAATCGGTATGTTCATACTCTTCTTTCCACCATTCTCTTTGTTGCTCAAAAAAATGATCAAAAAGACCTTCTTTCATGAATAAAAGATTTAAAACCTTCATTCGCTTTGCTTCCCACATACTACCAATTACAGATTCAGACCTTTTAATCAAAAAGATGGTCGCCATAGAGATCTGTTCGTCCAGGGGCGCATCCAGAGGAGGCATCAGGTCGGTTTCGCAAGCACCAAGGAATATCTTGGAGCCTGTAAATGTTCCGGCCGCTGAAGCAAAATCCAACAGCATAAGGTCATCCTTGAGCTTTAATCTGGATAGATAGGGATTAGTAGCATCTGCTTCCCCATGACAATACAGGACAAGCAATGATGGAGGATTTTGGGCTGCATCCAGCAAATCAGTTGCGCTTGCAAAGTTGATTGGTGTGTCAAACTTTGTTTTCAGGTGATTAAAAAGGGGATCATCACTTTCTTCACTTTTCCCAGAATAATACAATAAAACTGAATTTTTGTTCTGTTGTGGCCCCTGATTCTTTGCTGAATAGCTTATGGCTGGGAGATAAAAGCAATTGAAGGTTTTTAATAAAACATTTTCATTATCTAGCATGGCTCCATGCAAAGGGACCCGGTGCAGGAAATCATGTGGAATGAACAAAATATCCTTACTCTTTTCGTTTGAGGAAAACTGCTTCTCTGGAGATTTAAAAAGGAATTCCAGTGCCTTCCCTAATGCTTCGCAGAGGTATCTAAGCTGGGTACCAGAAGCATCTCTTTGTTGGGGTGGGAGATCAAAATAAACGCTTTGCCAGGCGACATATTTTTCCCAAATAGGCGCAAAATCAAAAGTCTTAAAAGACCATTTTTTTTCACTCTCTTGATCATATATTAAGGCATAACCCCTTTCCCTTGATCTTTCCACTTTTTCAAATTCCTCAAGATGGACAAGATAAAACTGAATAGCTATTAGGTTGTTATCTATAAGATGCTGTTCGAAAAAGGGCTTTTCTTCATTAGGAACCTCTGGCTTCCTGTAGGGCTTTAATAATCCCTTAATATAACCACCACTAAGGGCCTGGGCATAATTTTCTATCTCATCTTTAAGCTCTTCATTCCCATGCTTTAAACGTTCAATAGCCTGCCACGACAAGGCGGGCCTGCTCTTGGCACTATCAGTTACTTGTGCCGCCAAATTTGGATTACCCTGTTTAAGAGCAGCCAAAAAGGACAGGTCGTAAAGGTCCCTCTGCCTGGACCAATACCAGCGCAAATGAACAGATGAAATCTTCCTAGATTCATCTTCGGCAGCTTCCCAGAGTCTAAGGGCCAACTCTTTCCAAAATTCAAGACGGTTGAAATAAAGCCGCCGTGCAAAACGCACGGTATCTTCCCACAGTGGATGTGAAAAAGGATATTCTTTTAATACTAAGATAAGATCCTCAAGTGAGGAAGAAATCTTATCCTTAGAAGAACTCGGCGACTGTAAAGACACTTTCAGTTTTTCAAGTTCCATTCCAGGTTCTTGAAATTCAAAGATTTTTGTCAAAACGTTTTGTATGAAATAGGGGGACCCATTTCCTTCATCCTGTCGAAGCTCTTCCAGCCGAACCCTCATCTGATAGAATTCAACTCTTCGATCAGGTTCCGATAGCTCAGCATCGGCTGTTGCTTTATTGAGTAATTCAGATAGGTTATCATGGGTCTTTCCGCATCGATACAATTCCAAGGCAACCAATCCTGCAAAATGATCGGCCCATGCTTTTCCATGGTTCGTAGCATCCTCACAAAAATGAAGTGCATTGTTCAAGGCTTCGATTTTTTTTGCCGGAACGGTGAATCCCTTCGGTCGGATAATCCTGGCTCGATATAGATAAGCTTTCCCCAATTCCAGAGAAACATTTTCCTCGGCTTGATGTGACTTGTCTAAAAGGCGGATTGCCTTTTCCAGAACACGCCTCTGGTCGGCATGCTTCCATCTGTTCCTGCCAATGTCCTCATATTCCTTCAGCAGATGGCGGGCCAGTTCCTTCAAGAGAGGCGCCTGTTTATTCTCAGATAAGTCAGTCTCATCCGGAACAAGTCCGGTAAAGAAGGGCTCATCCCCCTCTCCATCAAATTCGTTCATTAAGATGTATATGAGCTGTGGGTTGGTCCCGGAGATCTTAAATAATTTTTTTTGATCAACAGATAATTCAGGTAACCTAAGTGCAGGAAAGTCGGAATACATAACATTCCCCCTTATTATCTTTACAGATATTTTGAAATAGTCTGGATGGTTTGAGAAAAGTTGAGCCTAAATAAATAACACATTAAATCTTGTAATGTCAATAACTTTAACATCCGATTATTGGTGTAAGGTTTCATCAAAAGGGGTTGTCTATAGATATATCCGTATAATTATAGTCGGGGCTTTATTTAAAATGTGACATTTTAGCCTCATATTTTTTCTGTCACTTTTTCACATTCCAGAAGACTATAGTGGTTAGTGAAAAATTTCTTCTGGTGGCCCAGCAATTCATGTCACATTTTTTTACTTAGCCCCGACTATCGAAATAGCGCTTGTGAGATTTCAGATAGAAAAATTACGATTCCCTGTAACATGTAAGAGATTTATCACGACTATCCAGACGATCCGAAACAAAAGAATTAGAGGAGATAAAAAGTACAACGTTCTTTCGATTAAATCAAATTAGGTACCGGCCCAACAGAGTTTAGATCCTCTGATCAGGTCGAAAAATCAATGGATAAAACCATTATTGAACTAAGAAGGAGGACTAATGGGAAAGGCCGCCAAAAGAGATAAAGCAAAGCGCCGAAAGCGTCTCAAACATATCTATGAAACAAATCCTGATAGATTTGAGATGGAGTGGGAAGGACGCCTTTCTTCATGGTTATTCGATATAACAAAAAATGCGGGTCAATTAAAAGATAGATGTGGGTGTTCCGTACCGTCTGTTTTCGACTTTGTAGATGAGGCTATGAACATTTTAAATGCCTGCGGCTCGGATGCATATAAAAAATATGCCCATAGGACACATGAAATTTTGACTAACCAGTGTGTAGCCTCTCTTTCAGCAAAAGCTCTTCCACAGTTCTACCGAGTTTCCAGAAATGATAGGCGTATGTATGAAAGGCCTATATTCGAAGATAGAGATACAATTTAAGAAAGAAGGGATGTGAAATGGAAGAGTGAGCATAAGATAAAAATGATCATGGTAGCGTGAGGGCTATCCGGGTTTCATGGCACCTGGGAACACAAGCCACTATTGAGATATTGTTAAGGCCGCTTGGGTAATCCAGCGGCTTTTTTAATGGATGTACTGTTACGTTTTTATGGAGGAGGCTATGAAATCGAATGCTTTCTTAGAAAAGGGTCGCATTGAGTGTGGTTCGGAAGTGTTAGCTCAAGTATGGGTGATAGATGAATACAAGGAACAACGGATCGAAAAGATTTTAAACTCCGTAGTCAATGTCAAGGGGAGGGCCAATGTCCTCATGAAAGAGCTATTTACCCCGATTTCAAATTCCGCTGTGGTAATTCGGCAACAAGACGGTTCATACCTGGATCCATGCGATTTCGGCCCTTATCTATACCAGATAAAGAGACGGAGGTTCAGGAGATGGTAAGGGCACTGAAATTTATCGCTGCCATGCTCATCGCATTGACTATCTTATCAGAACTAGGATGGATAAAAATCTTACATCCCACATTAGAAAGCTTTTACGGGCTGGTACTAAAGTGGATCAAACTCATTTTTTACATCTTCTTTCCTTAAAGGAGAAAGATATGCATAAAAGGAAACTCCATAAGATTCCCTTTGGAAAAGAGATCGAAGCCAACCTCATAAATTCACTTAGAATGGCTGGGATAAGACTAAAGACAGGTGCCGAGTTGGATCACAACCATAAGATCGATTTTGTCCTGAAACTGAAAAACCAGGATGTTGGAATTCAGTTTAGCCTGATGATGGACCAGATTAAAGCGAAAGTGGCAAAGATCTGTGCCCTGGATGTGGTACCTCGTTTCATCTATCTCACCATTGCCAAGGAGTTTTTTAATCATCCTGATAAAAAGAACGGGGAAGATCTTTACCGGTTTTTGGATTATGTCGCAGAAAGATATTCAGATAAGGCATTGTCGATAAATATTGATCACAGTGGCCTGGAGGTTAATGCACTCTAAATTCAGGAGAGGAATTATGAAGTGCGAAAGACGAAGTCATAAAAATAAAAGCAAAAAACCCTGGATGCCTAGACCGATTGCACTGATTCCTCCTCACAAAATCATTCGCACTATCAAATCCTATAATCGAAGGAAGGAAAAGAAGGCACAGCTTTGGTTGAAAGAATATTGAAATAATTTGTCACAATGTTTTCTGTTGTTCGACTAATGTGGTTAAAGGGGTAATACGAACTGGCCCAACAGAGGCTCTTTCCTCTGATAAGGTCGACTTAATAAGGAGGTTTCAGATGAATATCCAAGAATTTAAAAATGCTATTTTCGATGCCGATCATACTGAACGACAATATAGGGCCGCTTATCAGATGCGGTATGTTAAAAATGATCCTGAGGTAATCCATATACTCTTTCGTGCATGCTACGAGGCAAAGGACGCGAAACTGCAACAGACATCTGTCGAGAGCTTGGGCATGATATGCCCAGACCGGGCTCTTGAGACCTTTACCAAATCCACCCACAGTCATAACCCAGATAAACGTATGCGAGCCCTTTATCACCTTGGGACATTGGGCAATCCCGAAGGAATCAACGTTGTCCTGAGAGGTTTTTCCGACCCGGATGAAAGGGTTCGCCGTGCGGCGGCAGTTTCAGCAGGAAGGCTTGGACGGGATCTTAATGTGATCACCGCCCTGAAAAATCTCCTTAATGGATTTGAACCAGAGAGGGTCAAAACGGCAGCCCGAATCTCTATTAACATGGTCAAGCAGCGGATGAATGGAATACAGGGCTTCAACAGGCGAGGCTCTTTTAATAAGCCTGATAACCGAAATGTGAAGGAGCAAAAAAACTTCAACAAACCCAACCATATCCCCGACGCTTACACACCAAAGGGTTTTTAAGGAGAGGAGGCACAAATGAGCTTCGGCATCATGTTTTTTGCTTTGTTGTCATTTACATTCTCTTGTTCTGCATATGGCACCGTTGCTCACCCTCTGGAGCATCCGTGCACCCTCTTCGTTGAACCGGGAGATTCCTATATCAGGCTCTTTGGCCCCGATTGGTTGAGGGTCTTTCAGGCAAACAGCAACATGGCCTTTTATGATAAATCCGGCAGATTGACACAAAACCCTGAAAAACTTGTTGTAGGAACCAGACTGAATGTCCCGGCAGGAACGTATTTGACCAGACGGGCCATGGAGAGGCTCAGCAGGTATGAGGAGATCAAAATGGCAGCCCTTAATGCCATACGTGAGGCAGAGTCATTCTTAAAAGGATCCTCACAGGGCAGATCGGGGGTTTATGATCAAGCAATGGATCTTCTGAACCAGGCCAGAGAAGCGGCAAAGGGACTGACCTCTGGTTTTAGCAATTACATCGAGGTCAGGCGACTGGCAGAGGAGGCCATAAGATGCTTCAGGATCGATTATGATCTACGGGAGGCGGATAGGCGGGCGGCTCTATTAAGAGACCGGATGAAGAAGGAAAAGGTATTTCATGCGGATCAAATCGGTATGCTTCACAAGCAGCGATCAGCTATTCTGGGATTGGTGGGTTCAATGCTTTTCGGACTCCTCTTGTATATGAGGCTCGAACGGAAAAAGAATCTGCGTAGAGAGATCACAGATTGGCTCAACCGGCATCAGGATCGACTCGATAGATTGATGATAAAACGTTGATGGAAAAATCGGTACCATAGTTGCAGTGTAATGGACTGCCGGTTCTAACCGGCCTATAGATTAACCAGAGCCGCTGAGGGCACTTCCTGAGCGGCCCATTTTTTTAAGGAGGAATCATTATGGAGCTTGAAACGGTCGTTTTGGAAAATAATGAGATGGATCTTGGTGATTTTCAGCAAATCTACGATGGCTATTCTCGGGCAATGGGGGCGTTCCAGGTGAAGCTCTCAGAGTACAAGACCCTCTTGGATGAGCTTAAATCAAGGCGGGGTAAACATGTCTCCAACCTTGAAAGACAAAGACTCGATTCACTGGCAGAGGAGACGGAAATTATCCATCGAGAATACCTCAAGATGAAAGGGATGATCTCCTCCAGTCTTGAAAATCTCCTTTTTGAATGCAAAGACCTGGAGGGATTTCTGAACTACCATTCTTCAAACCCGGATGAGGATGCTCGAACAGGGCAGGCGAGATCCTGGATAGAAGAAGCCATGGAAATGCGAGATAGGGATAATCCTCTCAGGGCTGTTGAGCTGACTTGTATGGCGAAAGACTGCCTCACGACCATGCTTGATGAAGCGGACAATGCATGGTTGAAGATTCATGAGGAAAAAGCAAGATCTATAATGAAAGATTAGGAGGAAGCAAATGGCAAACCTCATTTGTCCCCATCATCAGGGCCGAGGCCTAAGGCCTGTTATGATCCACTTTGGCGATAACTCTTTGGGCAAGCAGTATATCTGCGCGGTCTGCTCCGGTGTCCGGGTGTTCAATTCAGGTGGAATCATTTCTCTCAACCCTAAGGAAGGATATGGATTTATAACCGGAGAGCGGGAGAACGTCTTTTTCCATTTCAGCAATTTTGCTTATGATTTCAAGCCTCGTATCGGAATGGGGGTCTCTTATGAAGTCTCATTTCTTGAGGACAACAGGATTCAGGCCATCAACGTAAGGCCTTTAAATGGAGGGGAAAATGGAGATTAATCCTAAGATCGTAATGAAAAATTTAGGCACCTTCACCCATGCATACGGACTTGAGCCGAACAGCAATAGGCTGGTTGAAGATATTATCAGCGGCAGTTGCTATGTGGTAAGCGTCGGTATTTTGCTCAGAGACCCAATCACAAAAGATGGACTGATCAGTTGCCAGTTCCCAGTCAATGATGACATCACGAATCAGATGCTCTGGATTCCGGTAGATGATAAACCTCTTGAGGCGGTCCCGATCTATACCCGGGAGGCCTGGAGCGGTAATCCCGTGAAGAATTTCTGGAAAAGGATCAAAGACAATAGAGGTGATGACCCCTTCTATCAAATCGAGGAGGGCCGATTCAGACTCAGAGTTCATCATAGGTTTTCCAAACAAGGCGTCATCGAGAAATATATCGCAAGAGAGGGATATGGATTCATAAGACGCAATCGAAGGGGCATCTATTTCAAAAAGGAATGGTGCAACCTGAAGCAGATTGAAGAAGGGCAGGAAGTCGCATTTATTCCAGTAATATCCCGAAAAGGCCTTAAGGCCAGGGCGATAGAGGAGGTAAGATCATGACCTGTATAAATTCTAATAATGGCTTGGGCGTGTGGAGTCAGCTCCGGTGTGTTATAGCGGTATTAGGAATTTTTGCCACCTTGACAGGTTGTGCCGCCTCAAAGCCAAAAACAGAGCCGCTGGCCCCCGTCTACAGGCCGGCCGAGACTATAACCCTTCATTTCAATAGACCGCTCATCATCAAGATGCCGGTAAAAGATCCTGCTACGGTGGAAGAACATATCCAATGCGGGATCTTTTACTTTGACCAGGCGAGGTTTGGGGATGCAGCCAGTGAGTTTGAAAAGGCAAGGGAGAAGATCATCAATCTTCAAAATCCCCTCTATAGAGAATGCTTAATGTCCTCATCAATATCTCATCTCCTTTCGGACAACAAGCCCGCTTTTATCGAAAAGGTAAGGGAGTTGAAGGCCACCTACACCCGATACGAATTGATGGTCATAGCGAACAGGGATGAACGTGTGAAGGCCATTTTCGATCTTTACGATCAATTCATGAAGACGGGTAACTATTAGAAAGGAGGGAAAAGATGAAGAGATTAAACCTTATTGCCTTTGCAGCATTGATCCTTTTTGCCTGGAGCTTTGCAGCGGATGCCGTGACAGTGACCGAGGGCACCCTTGATATCCAGAATCTGGCCTCCCGGATCTCCGGGGATCTTCAGGATTATGGCCAGAAAAGGGATCAGCTTGTGGACAATATCAAATCGGTTCAGAAAGGCATCCAGAAACTGAAACAGGACTACGACAGGGCCGAAAACGAAAAAGAAAAGATAGTGATAAAGGCCAGAACCCTGCAGGAAACAAGCCAGCTATTGGACTTCTACAGCCAGTTCTATAATCTCAACCTGGAGAAGGTGGAGGCTATATTGCCCAACCTTGATAGGATGAAGGAAGCGGCCCGGAAAGGGGTGATTGGCAGGGCGTCCAGGGAGCTGGAGGATCCTGAATTTATAAAGAACATGAAGAACCTCTACGGAAACATCTCGACCTTTGCCATGAAGTTTGACAACCCCAGACTGAAAAAAGAGGTGGCCACTCTCTTGAGGGAAAATGAGCTCCTTTATAAGCAGGGGAAGAAAGGACTCAATCTCTTTGATGATATGGCGAAGAATATTGACAAGGTGGCTGATTATTTGAGGTCTGTCTATGCCAAGACCGTCCTGAGGGCCAAGATACTGGAGAGGAAGAAATTTCAGACGGGCCTAGCAGTGGAACTCATGCAGTACGCCCTTGCCCTCAAACCCATCCAGCAAAGTATGCTCCAGATTAATCCTGAAGGTGTCATCGATGTTCCCGAGATAGACGTCTCAGAGTTTGTTGACCCCATTATCAGCGATGGACAGATGGAAGGTGAAAGGGGAGCCACCGTTTACAATGATCCTGATATGGATGCAGCGCTGAAGAATTTCCAGGAAGGTCCTAATTTTTTGAAATAAGGAGGACGCAAGATGAAAAAGATCATTGGTAGTATTATTGTGACCGCGGCTTTTATCCTTATGTGCTTTATCCCTGCCAGGGAGACCCTTGGGGGTGCCGGGGAGATATTCCAGCCAGAGATCGATAAGGCTGTGAACCAGACCATAGAGGCATGGACTGTAGAAAAGGATAGGGACCTCAAGACAGCATTAGAAAGGCTCACCCTAAATGAGACCTATCTCATGGCTGTGGGTGGATCCGGTAAGGACCGATCCTACCTGGCCCTTGTTCCAAAGTCCCTGGGTCACAACTTCAATGCCGTGGCTGCATACCTGTTTCTGATCCGAAAGGAGAGAGAGGGTGTAAGTCTCTGGCCCTTGAGCTTTTTTGAGGGGAAGAGATTCCAATTCGAGCAAAAAGGAGCCAGATGATGGAGGCCCTGTCTTTTCTTTATAAGTATATTGGCCCTGTCTTCTGGGGGCTTATGCCCATCTCGGTTATAACAGGGGTTTTAGTCCTCTATGTCTTCTATTCCATCTGGTCCAATAAAGAGATCAGTGAATGGGTGGAGGTCCTACTGGCCCATTTTAAAGAGACTGCCTCCCTGTTGGGTCTATTGGGGTCTGTATACGCCCTTACCAGTTCTTTCGGGGTAGACGGTGCCTCTGTGGTCGAGATCAGGGAGAAGATGTTCTTTATCCTCTCGACCGGCTTCTGGTCTACGATTGCCGGAGTGCTTGTTTCTCTCGAAGCCTCGGTAGGTCTCCTGGCCATGAAACGGACATAGATAACATATTGCTGGATTTTGGAAATAGAGAATTGGGGATTTATTCGAGCAAAAAAAACATATCAGAGGTATCCATGAAATATCTTGTTCCTTCATCCAAGATTGTCTTCACAGATTTTATGATTCTCCTGGTGTCCGTTCTGATGGGATTGAATTCGGTCATGTCCTTTTCAGAAGATAAAAAAGAGGTGAACTTGCCGCCGGTAAACCTTCCCTCGGCTCCTGATGTGAAAGATGCGGGCTAAACCTCCATAAACAGGACCTTTATAACCATCAAGAACGGAGAAAAGGGCAAGATCTACTTCTATAACGAGAAGGAGGTACCCTGTGGCAACTCGTAGAGCTCATTCAGAAGGCAAAGGTGCCGGCTATCATCCTGAGGGGAGATCGGGAAACCCGTTTCGAGTGGGAAGAGTTCTGCCAGCTCACTTCACAACTCATGAAGGCGGGAGTAAAGGAGATAAGCTACGCAACAATGACAGGGGGAGGAACCAGGCCATGATAAAAAATATGGTAATAGTCCTGTTAACCATGGTCGTTATCGGATTATCCTGCATGACCCTCTCTGATAGCGGAAAAAGACAGGATATCATATCCCTTTTCCAGGAGAAGATGGCTGACCTGAAGAGCCGTATACAAAAAGCCAGTGATGTTCCTAAACAGGAAGCGCTCCCGAAAGTGACCCCCACACCTATCCAAAAAGGGGACCGTATTATTAAATTTCAAGATGAATCCCAAGGACCTGTCATCATAAGAGAGAACACGACTGAAGAAAGTTTGAATGATGCGAAGGCAGAGCTCGATAACCCTGAAAAAGAAAAGACAACCGAAAGCTCTGCTGAAGAGACATTGAAGGGCATAAAACAGAGGCGAAGTACTAAGAACGATTTGCTTTCATCAGAAGAACTCAATAGCATTCTATCTCTCCTAAAATCCGCACAGGAGACTTTAAGAAAGACATCTTTTCGTTCTCCTCCGAAAGAAGAGGAAACCCCTGTTAGAGATACCAGCCCCCAGGCACCCGCCATTAAAAAAAAATTCTCCACTGGTCCCGAAGAATCGGGATAGCTCCTAACCTTGCCCTTGCCATAGCATGTGTTGAATCCGGATTTGACAAGTCGGCCGTTTCTCGAAAAGGCGCATGCGGCATCATGCAGATCATGCCTGATACGGCTGCCCTTTATGGAGTAACCCGTCGAGAGCTCTTTAATGAAGATATCAATATCCAGGTTGGACTCCACTATCTGAAAGAAATGTTTCATGTTTTTGGAAATCGTGATCTTGCCATTGCAGCTTACAATTGCGGTCCTACCAGGGTGATCGAGGCGGGTTACAGGATACCCGGGATAAGGGAAACCATAAACTATGTGAGGATGGTCAATTATGCAGCCCGGAAATACGAGCAACATGGCACCCCTTTCTAAACTGAATTTTTTTCAAAAAGAACTGGATCAGGGAAATGGATTACCTTTTGGATCAGGCCGCGTATCTGAAAGAGCAAATAGTCTTAAAAAACAGGCTTATGCCCATATTTTTGAAAGGATATCCATTATTATGCATTACAGGAAGATCCTGGTGGTATTATTTCTGGCTTTATCCATTGCCTTTCATCTGATGCTCGTGGAGGGTATTTACCTCCTTTCAAAAAGCAAAGTCACGCAGAGTGAAAAAGAGAAACCGAACAGGGTTGCATTCAAGATCAAACCCCCTGAAAGAGCCCAGGTGAGCGGGAAGATCACACCATCGGAGACAGAGCCGAAGACCGGGGAAAAGAAGCGGCCAGTTAATGAGAAAGCGGAGAAACCGAAGATAAAGTCTCTCTCACCGCAGGAGCTGGAAGCGCTGGGGAAAGAGAATATGGCCCTTGTAAGAGAAGGAACCTTCCCACCACTTACCCTCTCTTACCACAGTCCCGCCTCCTATATCAGAGACCTTTATGCTCTTGGTGCCAAAACAGTCATCTATGATAGGGAACACCGGGTCTACTATGCAATTGATCTCTTCAAGGGAGATATCCTCCCCATGAGCAGTGATGATTTTAAAGGGTTCTCTTCTTTTAAGAGGGTGATAAAGGATCCAGAATGGGATCATGAAAAGATGCGTGCGGCAACCCGTATTAATGCATCGCCTGAACTCATACAGATTCTTTTACTCGTTCCCCTGCCAGTAGAGCAGCGCTGGATAGGCCACTTCGTGAACATATTCAGGCAGATGAATATTAATATTTCGGAAATAGAGACGATTGAGGCTCGGTTCCAGGGTTCAAGGCTTAAGGTCGTACGCCTTCATCTTAAAGACGGTTCTTTAAGAGATGTTAATGACCCTGGCTGCGCATAGAAGACCATTAAGGAGGATATCCCGTGCATTCAAATGAAGGGCGGCGCTTTATTATTCTTTTTCTATTCATTGCACTGGTACAGGCCGGCTGTGCGTCCTTTGGTCCGGTCTTGTTTGGTTCCGCTTTCGGGGTTGCCGGCCAACAGGGGATTGGCTATTTTTCTTCTGGGAGCACGAGAAGGGTATTTTATTCGCGAATGGATCGTTCGGTCTATTCGGTAGAAAAGTCATTTTATAATCTTTCCATAACGATGAAGAAAAAGGAGAGGTGTTCGGATGGCAGGATCCATTTTACAGGGGAAGTTGGAATACCAGAGAGCTCCGATGTGGAGGTGACCCTGAGAGCGATATCGGAAAATGTGACGGAAGTTGTGGTTGTATCCCGCAAAGGGATCTTTCCTGACAGGGCCATATGCCATACCCTGATGGAAAAGATAGCTCACAACATGAATGATGAATCACAAACCCAAAGTTTTCGAGAGGTAGCTGATGCCCGTTGAATTTGAAAAAAGTAAAGAATGGCCCATACCTGTGTTCAGGGAAAGGGTTACGGAAAATCCGGTGGTGGTAGAAGAACACTGTCCGACTGATCTCCAACGAACATTTAAAAAGAACCTGCGATTCAAGAAACTCATGGCAGAAGAGCTTTTTGTCATAGGACTCTCCAGGGAAGCCGTTGAAAGAGTGCTGCATATCAAGATTAAGACGTAAGGCCTGGGAGATCACTGTTTTTTCAGGAAGAATGGAAGGTAAGGGTGTGTCCGCACATACTACTGCGGGCATAATAATCTGGTATCTAAATAAGGGCAGTGTAAAAGGATCAAAATCATGCAAGTCCCCATTATGAGGCTCCAGCAAGAACAATGAGATATTTTCCAAAGATCTTCATTATCCATGCCGATAATAGACATGAGGGTATCGCCGGTTTAAAATTAAGATCCATTCTCAAGGGGAATCTAATACTGGACCATGAAAATTTAAGAGTCGAGAATGGCCAGCATGATTTTGCCTTTAGATCAAAAAGAGAGCAACAGGCGCGGGAGGCCCTGTTCCATGCCATATCCTCCTGGCCACCATACCTGTCGCTTGAACTGCATCTCACCTCACTACCGGATCTCTTTCACAGGGCTCAGAGCCACCTCATGATCTCTATTTTTCTCCGGGCCTTTTCATCCACGGAGGAGAAGGCTAAAGAAGAGATCATAAGCCGTTACCTGAGCCTCATGCCACTGTTATCTGCCCACCTTCTAGAGGCTGAATTCATTCCAATTACCAGTAAAAAAGATCTTCACCTGAGAAAAAGCCTCTTCAATCCCTCAGATGCACTGGTGATCCATCGCCGACAGGAAGCCCTATCCCTTTCCACCCTTTTAAAAAGGCTATCAGTGGGTTTTGGAGATCTGGTCCCCAGAAATTGTGATGAAAATAATGTGGTCAATCATCTGTTCCCCTGGGTGCCTTCCCTGGATGACTGGTCAAGACTCATAGACACGTTGATTGGGCAATTGGATCCCATTCAGATTATTATCAGGGTAAGGCCGAAGGCTGACAATAAAGATGCCATCAAGCGATTGGATAGAGTGATCCAGAGTTGTGAGCATTTCCTCTCTGGCATCAAGGAATATCAGATCACCTTAAAACGACAGACCGGCCTGATTCGAGACATATCCTTAAAGCAGCTTTCAGGTATCAGGGAAAATGGTTTCGATGTGGGTGTCTTTGTTCTGGCACCCTATCCCATAGATCCGTCCATTGCAAATCTGATCGGAAAGGCCATCACCGGACCACAGGATGGGTCCGATGAGAATAATCTATTTAGAGGGGGATTTAGCTTAATCAATATCCGGGTGGAGGATGCTTTGAAAGGCGACTTTTTCCCTGAAAAGGAGCCGTTCACAATTTCCGAGGCAGCCTCTGCCTTTCGTCTCCCGTCACCTCCCTTGCAAGAGCACCCTGGTTTACCCGTCAAGCGCTCCAGGACATCCTTTGCCCTTATTCCTTTTATAAACCAGGAAGATAACGGCAGTGTCGCAGTGGTGTACAATGAACATCAGGGTATGATAGTGCCTGTTGTTATGGCTGTGGATGATCGAATGCATCATACCTTTATCATCGGCCAGACCGGCACCGGTAAATCCACCCTGATGGAAAGGATGATTCTTCAGGATATCCGCGCAGGAAGAGGACTGGCTGTCATCGATCCCCATGGTGTTATGGTGGATTCCATACTGGGGAAGATTCCAGGGGAAAGGGCAGAAGATGTGATCCTGTTTGATATGTTAGACAGGGAAAGGCCGCTGGGATTCAATCTGATCCAGTGGAGGACTTTAGAAGAGAGGGACCTCATTATTGACGAACTCTACCTGACCCTGGCTCGCATCTATGACATGAGTGTTGCAGGCGGCCCCATCTTCGAGACCAACTTTCGGGGCATGCTTAAACTCCTCATGGGAGAAAACCACAGAGAAGATTTTGTACCTACCATACTGGAATTTACCTCCTGCTATCTGAACAGGAGTTTTCGAGATTATCTGAAAAACTCTATTAAAGACAGCCAGGTCCTGGACTTTATCGAAGAGCTTGAAAAGACCGGGAGGGAAGGTAGTTTACAAAATCTTTCTCCCTACATCACCTCTAAATTTGGCCGTTTTATTCATGATACATCCCTCAAGAGGATCGTTGGGCAGGAAAAAACAAGCTTTGATTTTGAAGAGATAATGAATAAGGGTAAGATTCTTCTCACAAAATTAGGCAAGGGCCGGTTTGGCGCAACAGTGAGCGCACTGCTGGTCAACCAGATTGTGGCCCGCTTTAAGTTAGCCGCCATGAAGCGAGGGGACATGAAATGCGAAGAGAGAAAAGATTTTTTCCTGTATGTGGATGAATGCCATAATTTGCCTTCAGAAAATTTCATGGAACTCCTCTCAGAGGCCCGTAAATTCAGGTTGGGGCTAATCCTTTCCACTCAGTACACGGCCCAGCTCGCTAATGCGGGGAGTAGGGAGAATGAGCTTTTATCTGCCATTCTCGGCAATGTGGGGACCACTCTCATTTTTCGTTTGGGACAGGAGGACGCGGTAAAGCTTTACCCTGTGCTTCAACCCTATTTCAGCTCATTGGATATTGTGGGCTTGGCCAATTGGCATGGTTATGCACGGCTACAGTTGAATCAGGACTCCATACCCCCCTTTAGCTTCCGAACAGAAAAAGATGGAATCCCATATGATGAAGAAGTCGCATCATACATGCGGAGACTATCAAGGATGAAATACGGGTCAAAGGCCAAGGACATAGATGCTCAGATAAAGAAAAGGAGATCTATCATCAATAACAGTAGAACATTAGATTTAGGGTAAAGCTGGAGTCAAGGAGATGAATTTTAAAACACTCTAATTGGGTTGGGTCAATGCCCGTGTTTTCCAGAACTGATAAACAAGAAAGGTTCGTTTTTTTCTCCCCCCATAAAGAGGTTTTCGTTAGGCCCTGAACTTCTTTAAATCGTATCCCATTAACTCCAAATCCCACATACTAAAATTTATATTCCAATAGCCGTGGATAAAATTGCTGGCTTGGTCTTTTTTAAAAGGGATATGAGAGCATGGTGGGACGAGTGAGGGACGCTCTTTGTCAATTTATTTTCTTAAGAGCGTCCCTGGCTTACTTGTTTTTATTCACTTTATTAAATCTCTACAACAGAGTCGTCAGCGGACAGCCGACCGTTAATCATATGTTAAAGCTCTCGCCCACTGAAGGAGCTACAACTTTCACGTCAGGGGCTTTTTCGCCGCATTGCTTGATAAAATCGTCGGGCGTTTGGGCGATGATGGGGAACGATGCATAGTGAATTGGTAACACCATTTTGGGTTTAATCAATTTAACCGCCTCACTGGCCTGATAGGCATCCATGGTGAAAACTCCGCCGATGGGTAAAATGGCCAGATCCATTGGGTAGACACGGCCGAAAAGTTCCATGTCACCAAATAGACTTGTGTCTCCTGCATGGTATACCGTGGTACCATCAGCCGTTTTCACAATGTTGCCAAGGGCGCAGGCCGTATCCGACGAGTGGAAAGCGGGTATTGACGTGACCTTGACCCAGTCGAATTCTACTCCGCCACCTGCCATATAACCAAAGCCGAAGTTTACAACCTGATCCTCTTTCAATCCTTCATCAATCAACCTTTTCACGGACTGAACAGGGCCCCCCAACAATGCGCCGGTCTTGCTACATATGGCTGCTGCCGAAGCAATATGGTCAAAGTGGTCGTGGCTAACAAGTACAAGGTCAGCTTTCTCAATTTCATCCGTTCCAATGGGACAAGACGGATTGCCGTCATCCTTTGTCCAAGGATCAAAAAGAATCACCTTACCCTCGGCTGTGGTAAACTCCACAAATGCGTGACCTAACCAGCGAATAGTAGCAGACATAATTCCTCCTCCTTTGTTGAAATTTATTCGATTTTAGTTAAATGGTTAAATAGTTGAGTTGTCGAATCGTAAGGGCCTTCAACCAATCGACTAATCAACCAATTGACTACTCGACCAATTATTGAGATGTTACGGAAGTTTCAACTCCTCTCCCTGAGATCATGAGATTTAATAACCGAAGTCAAGGGAAAAAACAAGTCTCTATGACAACCAACACACTTCTTGTCATTATTGACACACAACCTTGATTCTCATATACTCTTTGTAACTACTTAGGTGGATAGACTGAAGGTTGAAGGCTTTTAGGTCATTTTATTTCAGAAACCCATCTGAATATCCAAGTTAGTTCGCTCAGATTACAATTGGAATATCCCCTGATCTCAGTAAGTTGTAGAATTTCCGAGATGCTACCAATGAGGAGACAACTGACATGATGGCATGGGAAACATATCTTAATGAAAACAGAGAGAAATTCACTGATGAGTTGATGGCGTTTCTACGCATCCCCAGCATTTCCAGCCTCCACGATCATAAGGTCCATGTCCAGGAGGCAGCAGAATGGGTGGAGAACAGGATGAAGGCAGCAGGAATAGAATCAGTCCGGATCATGCCGACAGACGGCCATCCGGTGGTCTATGGGGACTGGCTTCACGCGCCGGGCAAACCCACCATATTAATCTACGGACACTTTGATACCCAGCCGGTTGATCCTATGGATCTGTGGGACAATCCCCCTTTTGAACCGGTCATGAAGAACGGCCGCATATACGCCCGAGGGGCTACTGATGATAAAGGGAACCTTTTTATCCCCATAATCGTAACCGAGGCCATGCTAAAAACAGAGGGAGGTCTACCTCTGAACCTCAAGTTCTTTTTTGAAGGACAGGAAGAGATAGGCAGCCCCCAGTTGCCGGATTTCATATCAGAGAACAAGGATATGTTGTCTTGCGATCTGGTCTTGAGCGCGGACGGTGGTCAGTGGGACGAGAATCAACCTGTCATGGTACTTGGGACCCGTGGGCTGGCAGCAGTATACATCGATGTGCAGGGGCCGGATCACGACCTCCACTCCGGGACTTACGGAGGGTCCATTGTTAATCCCATACACGCCCTGGTACAGATTCTGGACTCAATGCACGATCAGGATGGTAAGGTAACCGTGGATGGATTCTACGACAACGTTAGGTCATTGACCGATGAAGAGAGGGATCAATTAGCCCGGGTGCCTTTTGATGAGACAGAATATCTGAATGAGATGGGCTCCCCATGCGTTTTTGGCGAGCCGGGGTTCTCCACCTATGAAAGGGCCTGGGCCCGGCCAACCCTGGAGATAAATGGTATCTACGGCGGTTTCCAGGGTGAGGGTATAAAAACGGTCCTGCCCAGCACGGCACATGCCAAGATCTCCTGCCGACTGGTGGCCGATCAGGATCCTTCAGAAATTGCCGAGCTTGTGGCAGATCATGTTAAAAAGGTAACCCCTCCTGGGGTGAAGGCGACGGTAACCAAGACCAAGAGCGGAGCCCTGCCTTATCTGGTCCCGGCATCTCACAAGGGCATGCGGATTGCGTCCTCGGTCCTCCAGGAACTTTATGGTAAGGAACTCTATCAGATCCGTATGGGTGGAACGATCCCTGTAAATGCCCTCTTCCTCCAGTACCTTAATGCCTATACCATCGTTTTTGCCTTTGGCCTTCAGGATGAACGCCAGCACTCACCCAATGAGTTCTTCCGGCTCTCAAGCTACGAACGGGGCCAGAAGGCTTATGGAATGCTCCTTCATCGACTTGGGGAGGAATTAGAAAATTGATGATGGCTGCCTTATCAATAGAAAATAAATATCTGATATAAATCAAAGGAGTTCAACATTGAAAAACGATTGGGATATAAAGAAGGATCTGGGTTCCGCACCCTATCCTGAAAGTATCGTTTCCCCGATAGATAATGCTGAGATGGTGTTGGTGCCCGCAGGTCCCTTTAGCATGGGAATAACAGAACAGGAACTTCTTCAGATATTCATGTTGGATCAGAGACAGACTCCTGTATTCATTACAGAGCTGCCCTCCCGTAGTGTAGACCTTGGGGCATACTACACTGACAGGTATCCGGTGACCAACTACCAGTATCGAAAGTTTGTTGAAGAGACAGGACATAGAGAGCCACTGCTGTGGAACCAGCCCTTATGGAGTCAGCCTATGCAGCCGGTTGTTTTTGTGGGATGGGATGATGCCAGGGCATATGCCCAATGGGCCGGAAAATCGCTCCCCAAAGAAGAACAGTGGGAGAAAGCCGGCCGTGGGACCGATGGCCGTTTGTGGTCATGGGGCCATGAATTTCTGCCCAACAGATGTAATTCCAGAGAATATAATCTCGGACATACATCGGAGATAGGGATCTTCCACGAAGGTATGGGCCCGTATGGGTGCTATGACATGTGCGGTAATGTGTGGGAGATGTGTGAGGGCAGTTGGCAGGGGGAGCGTCTGCCTATGAGGGGAGGGTGTTTTCTGGGCTCCGCGACATTTGTCAGAATCACCTGTCGTTGGACCCCCGAGGATCCCAGAGACGGGGCGCACTGGTTAGGATTTCGCTGCGTAAAAGAGATACCTACCTGTTTTTAATCTGCGCATATCTCACCAGACCATACATGGCCTGGGCGCTATCTTCCGGGCCGTCGTAGATGGGTATACCTGCGTTCTTTAGAATGCTACAGATGGTTTCATTCTCAAATCCCATGAACTTTTGTGTTATCACCGGTTTGCCGTATCTCTCCGGGATCCCAGCCAGAATATTGGTCCCGTCGATCCAGGTTTTCATGTTGTCGCCTATGTTTAATGAAGGGGTGAAGGTGATGGGGACATTGGTTATGATGCCGTCGATATAATCAAGTTTGACCAGCATCTCGGCAATCAGGGCTTCATCCACGGCAGTCCTGCTTCCGCCTGCAAAGTCAACAGGGTTGCTGGGGACGGGGGCATGGGGGGGCAGAACCTCCTTCATTTTGCTTCTGACTTCTTCATCAAGTTCAGGGGCGTCCAGTCCCAGGGTTGCACAGGAATCCATCGTGACCACTCCCTGTCCGCCGCTTCCCATGACGGCAACCCTGTTTCCCCGGGGCAGAGGCAGACCGATTAAGGCCTCGGCCATGATAAAAAGGTGTCTCATCTCGCTCGTTCTTATTATTCCGGCCTGACGACACATGGCGTTAAAAATCTCATCTGAACCGGCGATGGAAGCGGTGTGAGATATAGTCGCTCGCGCACCCGGGGCAGAGGTGCCCCCCTTGTAGACCAGAACAGGTTTGATTTTTACCACTTCTTTGGCCACTTCAAAGAACCTTCGGCCGTCCTTGAAGCCCTCTATATAGAAGGCGATGACCCTTGTATCGTGATCCTGGGCAAGGTACTGGAGGTATTCGGCCGCGTTGATATCCGCCTGATTACCGATGCTGATAAACTTGCTCAGCCCGTATCCCTTGATTTGCGCTATCTGGGCCAGGTTTCCTCCAAAGGTTCCACTCTGGGAGACGAATGCCAGGGAACCGGCCGAAGGGACGCTTTCCAATGCGAGATTTAAGCCTACGGCCGATGTCCATATCCCCATACCGTTGGGGCCGACGAATCTTAATCCGCCGGCGTTGGCGATCCTGACGGTCTCTTCCTCCAAGGCTCTCCCTTTCTCACCGGTCTCGGCAAAATCCGCAGATAGAATCACTCCGCCTTTTATCCCTTTCTTGATACAACTTTTCATGACCTTAGGCATGTAGGCAGCCGGTACGGCGAAGACTGCCAGATCGATCTCATCATTCACTTCATTAACATCCCCATAGGCCTTAAATCCCATTATCTCGCTGTTATTTGGGTTTATGGGATAGATTCCACCCCGGTAGTTGCCCTTTAAAACTCGTGTTAACGTCCGCCCGCCCCATTTGTTTGGATTTTTACTTGCACCGATAATGGCGATTGATCTGGGTTTAAATATGGGATCTAATTGCTTGACGATCTCCCCTGACACTTGATATTTCCCTCCCTTGTGTTGTAATGGGGACCGATTTTATGGCGTATGGGGTTACATGTCCAGCAATTTCAATGGAAACATATTTGACCCCATGTATTCTTGTCTGGTAGTCTAAGACCTCAATTGAGCGAAAACCCATTATTCCCTGGCCCAGACCTGATTTGCCGAATCTGAGTATTAAGGTTTCCATTACCGAGATATTACAATGAAAGCACCTGTAAAATGTGAGTAGCGCCAGGGCGGGCCACCATTCCATTATTCCAACGTTCCAATTGGGGCAAAGCCCCTAAGTTTTTTTAAAAGGATCTATGAAAAATGAGATATGATTTTGACAAGGTAATTGATCGAAAGAACACAAACTCAATAAAATGGGACCATGTGAAGAGTGTATTTGGCGATGAAGACATACTTCCCATGTGGGTGGCAGACATGGACTTCAGCGCCCCCCCGCCAGTCATTGAGGCATTAAAGAGAAGGGCGGAACTCGGGATCTACGGTTATCCAAAAAGGCCGCGTGCTTATTATGAGGCTATAATCAACTGGGTCCAAAAACGGCATGGGTGGGAAGTCAAGAAAGAATGGCTGACATACAGTCCCGGCGTGGTAGCCGGTATTAATCTACTGATCCTGGCCTTGACTCAACCCGGTGAAAAGGTGATTATCCAACCGCCGGTGTATTATCCTTTCTACTTTTGTATCCAGAATAACGGACGCCAGATCTCAGAAAACCCTCTTAAGCTGATAGATGGTAGATACCACATGGATTTTGATGATCTGGCAAAAAGGGCCGACGAACGTACCCGGTTGATGATTCTTTGCAGCCCCCACAACCCTGTGGGCCGAGTCTGGGAGAGGGAAGATCTGTTAAAAATAGGTGAATTCTGTTTTAATCATGATATTATACTGATCTCTGACGAAATTCACTCGGATCTGGTTTATCCTGGCCATAAGCATATTCCCGCGGCCATGATCTCGGATGAATTGGCTCAAAATACCATCACCTGCATGGCCCCCAGCAAGACCTTCAATCTGGCGGGTTTAAAATCGTCGGTGATCATCATTCCCAATCAGGCTCATCGGAGAGATTTTAATAACATGCTTAATAATATCGGGGTCGGTATGGATAATATCTTCGGTCTGGTTGCCCTGGAGAGTGCCTATCGGTATGGTGAGGATTGGCTGGAGGAGCTTCTTGGGTATCTCACCCAGAACCTTGACTTTCTGATAAAATTTGTTGAGGAAAGAATCCCCAAGGTGGGTGTGATAAGACCGGAGGCCACTTATCTGGTCTGGCTCGATTTCAGGGACTTGGGTCTGGATGGACGAGGTTTAATGGAACTCATGACCAAAAAGGCGAAAGTCTGGCTGGATGACGGTCCCATCTTCGGTCCGGGAGGAGAGGGCTTTCAGAGAATTAACATCGCTTGCCCAAGGGAGACGCTGGAAGAGGGACTGAAGAGAATAGAGAGCGCCGTAAAAAGCATATTACCATAAAAATAGGTGGATAGACTGAAGGTGGAAGGCTTTTAGGGCATTTGAGCTGGCTGACGAGGTCTCTGTACTCTTTAAATTCAACCTTCAGTCTTCAGTCTTCAACCTAAACACCTGAGTAATGACAAATCTTTTACAAAATAGAGGAGGATAATTGAGATGACAGAGAAAACGCTTTACCAGCAATTGGCAGAGGAAGTGGGAGAGGGGGAGTCTAAATACATCCCAGACATTTTTGAATCTTTAGCCGATGAGAATGAGGCCAAGGTGTTGCTTGCGGCGGCACCGCCGGCCACCATCAAGGAGCTGTCGGAGAAGACGGGGATAGAAGAAGCTGAAATTGAGAAGATGATCGATCCCCTCTTTGATAAGGGATTGATCTACAAATCAAAAAAACCGGATGGCACCAGGTACTATCGAGTTCGGCAGATTTATCAATTGCACGATGCTACCGGTGTCATGAACGATCCTCCCAGCAAAATGCTTGATCTCTGGAAGGATTATATGGCCACGGAATGGTGTGATTACAGGACCCGGGTTGAATCTGAACACGGTTTTCACTCCAGAGTGATTCCGATCAATGTAACCATTGACCCCCAGACCAGGATCCTGGCCTTTGACGACGTCAAAAAACTGATTGAGAGTGCCACCAGTCTGGGCGTCACCAGATGTTCCTGTCGTGTTATCTATGGTTCATGCGGAAAGGAAGTATGGAACTGTATGCAGTTCGGAAGGGCCGCAGATTATTCCATTGAACGCGGGACGGGACGCAAGCTGAGCATGCAGGAGGCTATAGATATGCTGAAAGCGGCAGAGGATGACGGGTTGGTACATGTGGGTAGCAACACCAAATCCATAGGACACGTCATCTGCAACTGCTGCGAAGATTGTTGTATGAATTGGCCTTTGGACAAGAATGGTAAGAAAGTGAAGTTTATACTTCCGAGTCGTTTTGAAGCCCAGGTGGACGCTGATCTGTGCGACTCTTGTGAAACATGTCTGGATCGATGTCCTTTTGATGCCATCAGCATGGAAGGTGAAGATGACACCGCTGTCGTGGATGCAGAGAAATGTATGGGATGCGGTGTCTGTCTGGTGACATGTCCGGAAGAAGCCCTGAGCCTCAAAGAGGTCAGGCCGGAGGATTTTATTCCCGGTTAATGAATTCCAGTAAACCATGGCCTATGGCCGTGAGACTTGAAAAGACTTTGCCGTTTCGGGCGGTTTTCAAAAAGAATAAATCCGAAATCCGAATACCCGCCTGCCATAGCCTTTTATGATGGTATTTAATTTTGAAATCAACTTTGCTCAAATCAAATTCAGTGGAACATACATTGCAAATAGGCATCGGCGGGCAGGTCGAAATCCGAAACAAATCCGAAATACGAATTTTCAAATGTTCAAAACAGGAAAAGAAGACCGTAAGGACGCTGCGACTTGTTTTGGTCATTTAGGTTTTGGTCATTGGGTATTGTTTCGAGTTTCGTATTTAGATATTCGAGTTTTAGGTTCAAAGTGATCAATTTTTTGCTCCCTTTCAGGGGGCTTCATCATACCACATCCTTTGGGCGTGGTCACTGATCAGAAAAGGAGTTAAAAATGGACTATCGGTTAACGCCACAGGACGAAGAATTCCGAAAGGAATTCAGGGTTTGGCTGGAGAAAACCTTCCCCAAGGAAGAGACCCCGCCTAAATTGGAGACAGTAGAGGAGAGGGAGAAGGCCTATCGGGATTTCCAGAAAAAATTATTTGACGCCGGTTACGCAGGCATCCGTTACGATAATCGTTATGGAGGACGGGGCGGAACCATGATGGAGGAGATCATTGTTGCCGAGGAGCTAGCGCCCTATGCCGAAACCCATGCGTACGGTCTGAATGCCATCGGCATGGGTATGGCAGGCCCGGTGATAAACGCGGTAGGGAACGAAGAGCAGAAGAAGGAGTTTTTACCGAAGCTCTTGGACGGGACTCACATCTGGTGCCAGGGATTCAGTGAACCCAACGCCGGTTCGGATCTGGCCGGCATATCCACCCGGGCCGTGAAGAAAGGCGACCATTATGAGGTTAACGGGCAGAAGATATGGACATCCATAGCACATATTGCCGACTGTTGCATGCTCCTTGTCCGCACAAATCCTGATGTACCAAAACACAAGGGGCTCAGCTACCTTCTCATGGACATGAATCTGCCTGGCGTGGATGTGAGGCGAGTTCAGCAGCTCACCGGTGACAGTGAGTATTGCGAGGTATTCTTAGACGATGTTAAGATTCCCGTGAACATGCTGGTGGGTGAGGAAGACAAGGGCTGGATGATTGCCATAACAACCTTGATGTTTGAACGGGTAATGGGGGATTTGCGGGTGGCCAATGCATTCATGCGAGAGTTTTGGCGGACCCTGGAGATGGCAAAAGAGATGAAGCGTGGCGGGAGATCGGTGCTGGAAGACTCCATGTTCAGACAGAAGATGGCCCAGGCCTACATCGAGCTTATGGTCCTGAAGTACAACGGATTCCGAAGCCTTAGCCAGGTGATAAAAGGCGGTATGCCGGGCCCCGAAGGCTCCATCGGCAAGATCATATGGAGCGAGCTTCATCAGAGGATGACCGAATTAAGCCTGGAGATAGAAGGCCCCTATGGTCAACTGATGAAGGGTTCTCCACTGGCCATTGATGATGGTTTATTTCAGTACCTATTTTTACGGGCCAAGGGGAACACCATAGAGGCGGGGAGCGCAGAGATACTGAGGAACATCATTGGAGAACGCGTGCTGGGGCTACCCAAAGACGTTGCACGCGCCGCCGTCAAGGAAAGGAGTTAGACCGATGGACATAAGCTTTAACGAAGATCAGGTGGAGATTGCCAATCAGGCTCGCCGGTTTCTTGAGAATGAATGCCCCATGGATTATGTCCGTGAGATGTACGATGATGAACGGGGATTCACAGACGAATTATGGGCTAAGATGGTTGAGATGGGCTGGATGGGATTACGCATACCCGAAGAATATGACGGTGTCGGCTTGGGCCTTATGGATCTCTGTATCGTCTCAGAGGAGATGGGGCGAGCCGTGCTGCCTGGTCCCTATTTTTCCACCGTGATGCTGGCTGCCGAGAGTCTCATGGATGCCGGGGACGACTCACAGAAAAAGCTATACCTTCCCAAGATCTCCATGGGCGAGATCCGAGGGACATTGGCTATCTTAGAACCAGACGCGGGACCAGAGCCCGGATATATACAGATGGAGGCCAGATCCGAGGGAGAGACATTTATACTCAATGGGACCAAGCTCTTTGTTCATGATGCCCATACAGCAGATTTCATGATATGCCCGGCCCGCACGGAGCCAGGCCATGATCCGAACCATGGTGTCACCCTCTTCATGGTGGGCACCAAGACCGCGGGTGTCTCCATCACACCCTTGAAGACCATGGATGGTACCCGGAAACAGTGTGAAGTGCGGTTCGAGGGTGTTGGTGTCTCCAAAGAAGGAATCTTGGGTGAACTCAACAAAGGTTGGGGGCCACTCCTCCGGGTTCTCCAGCGTGCCCAGGTGGGAATAAGTGCAGAGAACGTCGGCGGAGCCCAAAAGGCCATGGAGATCTCGGTGGACTATGCAAAGATACGTCAACAGTTTGGTCAACCCATAGGTTCTTTCCAGGCCATTAAGCATAAGTGTGCGGAGATGTTGGTGGATGTGGAAGGTTCCCGTTCCCTCCTATACTATGCCATCTGGGCCCAGGAGGAGGAAGAACCCGAGACGGCCGCACTGGCGGCTTCAGCGGCCAAGGCATTTACCTCGGATGCCTTCCGGAACGTTTCAACCGTAGGCATTCAGGTCATGGGAGGGATAGGTTGTACCTGGGAGCATGATATGCACATCTACCTTAAACGAGCCAAGTCCAATCAGGTGGCCTTGGGTGATTCTGCTTTCCACAGGGAAGAAGTGGCCCGGCTCCTGGGATTTTAATATGACCTCATTTTTCCTTTCGATATTCTGCGGTTCCTTGTTCTGCGGTTCTTCAGTTCATATTCTCAACGACTTGATAGCTGAATGCTGAGCACAGCGATCTAAATGGAAAGATCGGGTTCGGTCTTAAAGGCCCTTGCAGAGGCAAATCAAAGCCACGTTCTCCGCATGGATTTTTTTAACATGAATGAAAAATTGAATAACATACCCCCAAAAATATGTCTCTGGGGAGCAATAGGGCAGGCTAAAGGGGTCCGGGAAGTCATAAGGCATTACAATAGTCAAATAATTGCCGTTTTTGAGGACAATCCGGATCTCCCTTCTCCCTTTCCGAATGTTCCCATCTACTACGGATGGGAACAGTTCCTGGATTGGATAAAGGGTCAGGATAAATCTGATATGGGTTTCTGTATAGGCATAACCAATGGTAAAGTCAGGCTTGATCTACACGAAAAGTTGACCCAGATGGGCCTAAAACCTGTAACCATTGCCCACCCATCTGCCGTGATAGCCAAAGATGCCATTATTGGAGAAGGGACACAGATTATGGCAGGAGCCATCATAGGACCCGAAACCAAGATTGGCAAGCAGTGTATTATTAACGCCAACGCAAGTATTGACCACGATAATATTTTAGAAGACGGGGTTGAGATTGCGCCCGGAGCCACACTTTGCGGGCTGGTGAGAGTTGGTGCATGTGCCTGGATAGCGGCTGGAGCCACCGTACTCCCTATGGTCAAGATCGGCCAGGGCGCTCTGGTGGGAGCCGGTTCAGTGGTAAACAAAGATGTGCCTGAAGGCACAACCGTTGTAGGGATACCGGCAAAACCAATTAAGAAAAATAACGTAAAAGTTTAAAGTGCCTAAAGTTAATATATTCGGTTCATTGTTCTGTGTTTTATTGTCCCACTCGGGGGTTGGGAGAAATACCCTCGCCTTTAGGCGAAGACTTTGGTAAGCCCAAAAGGGACTGAAAACCGCAGAATATCGAAAAAGGAATATCGAATGTCGAAGTCACCACTTCGTAATTCTGCGGTTCCTTGTTCAATATTCGATATTCAATATAGGGAGGTCTTTACGGGCTGGCGAACCGAATTCATTCGACCAATGAAGGCGTGTCAGTCCGCCAAGTTATCGACTTCAGCCGATAGCGGTTGACTTTGATCCTAGAAAACCTGGTCCCGTGGGCCAAGTCAGAGTTATCCGGCTCATCCATAACTTTAGGCACTTCAAACCCTGGCCCAGACCTGATTTGAAGCCATGCATACACAATAAGCACCAATGAAATGATGCCTCTGGTCAAAGATTTTTACCTCGTATTGCACCAGGGCGGGCTTTAGGTACTTTGAGATATCTCTTGAGATATTTGGCCGTATAAGATCCCTTGGAATTGGCAATGAGTTCCACGGGTGATCCGGCCGCAACCACCCTTCCCCCATCATCGCCCCCTTCAGGGCCAAGATTGATGATATAATATTATTATATGATTATTGTCAAAAAAAATATCAGATTGGCTTTTATCTCTGGTTCACCAACAACCCTGTTTCAGGATTAAAACAATGATAGGTCATAAATCCATTAATATAAGTGATTATATTTGACACATCATAATAATCTCCCCTATACTTCCCCCTGAAAAAGTGAGTTTTAAAACCGCAATCTAAAAGAATAGTGATTGCAGCGTAAAATGCCTACAAAGGAGTAACGGATAATGAGTAAAATTACTTATGGCGGAAAAGTGATAGGTCAAGCTTTAAAGGATCAAGGTGTGGAATGTGTATTCGGGGTTCATGGATTAATAAATTTGGCCATCGAGGAAGCATGCGCCCTAGGAATTGATATGTATCATTTCAGGCATGAACAGTCAGCAGGATTCGCCGCAGATGCTTATGCCAGATGCCTTAGAAAACCAGGGATATGTTTTGCCTCAACCGCTCCCGGCTTCTTCAATTACGGTTCCGCAATAGCCCAGGCTAATGGAGCCATGAGTCCAGTGATCTTATTGATCGGTCAACACGGTGCAGCCGCAGACAAATTACGCACAGCTCAAGAAGGATATGGCGCGGATGTTTTTAAATCCATCACAAAGTATACACACAGGTGCGTTGACTGGAACATGAATTCTTTTTGGGTCCGCAAAGCACTTATGGATGCCATGGCCCCTCCCCAAGGACCTATCGTTTTAGAATTTCCGGGTAATAACCTCAATACCAAAGGGCCGGACAGGCAACAGAGATACATAGCGGAGGAGCAGGTCGTTAAAGCTTCCGCGTCTCAAGGCGATCCAGCAGATATCGAACGGGCGGTCAAGATGTTATTAGACGCTGAGCGACCGCTTCTTGTTACCGGTGACGGGGTCTACTGGTCACATGGAGAAAATGAGCTTCAAGAGTTAGCGGAATTTTTGCAGATTCCCGTTCATTCAAGAAGGACGGGAAGGGGAACCCTCCCTGAAGATCACTCCCTTGCGGTTACTGGGGGGAACAGGGGAGCCATGCTGAGGTATGCCGATGTGATTTGTATTATCGGTCTTCAAGCTACATTCATGGAGGAATGGTTTGAGCCTCCGGATTGGTCGAGAAGAGCAAAATATATTCAGGTCCAGGAAGTCCCAACAGAATTCTGGTACGGCTTGCCAACCGAAATTGGGATAACCGGGTCCAGCAGGTTAGTGCTTCGACAAATGATCGACTGCGCACGAAATCTCTTAAAAGCTTCTCCGGAACGTAAGGAATGGTTAAATATATTGGAGCAGTCCAGGCAGAGGTATAAAACCCGCATCAAGGAGATCGTAGACTCTTACAGGGGAGTAAAGGGACAGGTTCATCCTCACGTCCTTGGTGAAGGCATAGCCAGCGTTCTGGATCAGCATGCGACCGTGATTTATGACTCTTTTACGGCCACCGGCTATCTGACTGACAAATTGGAGGTCAAATATGCCGGTGAAGTATTAGATGCGGGATATCATCAGGCACTCGGACAAGGCATTGGAATGGCGATAGGAGCTCAGGTTGCAAGACCGGGTAAGCAAGTACTAGCCTTGATGGGAGATGGAGGATTTGGAATCAGTTCGATGGATATGGAAACGCTTCTGCGCTATAAGCTTCCCGCTGTGATTGTCCTCTTCAATAATAGTTCCTGGGGAGGCAAGTCTATAGCACAAGACCTCTTTTATTGGAAGATGGGTTCGTGGGGTAATTTGCCTGGCATCCGGTATGACCGGATGTTTGAAGAATTAGGCTGCCACACAGAGTATGTGGAAAATCCGGAAGATGTGATACCTGCCCTGGAAAGGTCATTCAATTCAGGCCAACCCTCTTTAGTGCATGTGGTTGGAGATGCAACAGAACTTCACCCCCTGAGATTCAGACTCAATTTGGTTGATGTCTGGACACGGGGCGATATTAATGAATTACCCGAGGAAGCTGTGGCTATATTAAGGCAAGCTAGCCCTAGAGATCTGTTGAGGACTGAAAAATTCTGGCGAGATTCAGGCCTTCATGTCCCCATCGAAGAACTGGCCGAAATAACAGATGTGTCTATGGAAGAAGTGATGAAATATCAAAAAGAATTTATTTAATGCCCGATGACAATAAATGAAGAATTCAACTCAACGGAGTGATCATGGAAAAATAGGAACAAGAAAGATGCTGCAACTCACAGTAAAAGCCAAAAAATGTGAGTTAGATGTTGGTGCCAATGAGACGCTATTGGATGTCCTTAGAGAGAAGCTACGCTTGACTGGCACAAAGAAGGGGTGCGATGCCGGAGAGTGCGGTGCCTGTACGGTTTTAGTAGATGGTCAACCCATGCTATCGTGTCTGCTTTTGGCAATTGAATGCGGAGGAAAGGACATCTTAACCATAGAGGGAATGGCAAATCCCCAAACTGGCGAATTGCACCCAATCCAAAAGGCGTTTATAGATCATGATGGGCTACAATGTGGTTTTTGTACGCCCGCAATGATTCTCTCAGCCCAAGCTTTGCTTAACACTAATGATAAGAAATGATAAGAACTCGCTTTTTTGAGGCCGGAGTATAGGTAATTTCGCCTTGTGTGTCAAGGGTAAACTCGACGCATTTATTGAGGAGAAGGGATTCAGAGCTTGGGCAGGTAGATCTGTGGCATATATTCGCGGAAAGGATGACACTTGCCCCAAAAAAGGTTATACTTCTCCCCTGAACTCGCATTCCAATTTGAAAAATCAGACGGGGTGGCCCTGCGGATACCTGTCTGCGTAGGGTCACGCACAGGCAGGCTCCGGGTCGACATAAACCTGCCCCGTACTTGATACGGGGGCCACTTATCGGACCCGCCAGACAGATGGCGGGCGGGCGTGGGAAGCTGGGAGGTGGAATAGTCAATGGTGTATTCGGGGGTCTTTGCTGGCCCGGTGGCTTTGGGAGGAGGTCGGGCCTTTAATTCCCACAACCCAAGGTGTTTATTCCTGTATTTTTCATGTTATTAAATTTCATACTCATTATTCTTATCGCGTTATTATGGACTCTCACATTACTTATCGCTCATGATCAACTCAGATCTGTGTGACCTCTCTAATTGGGCTGACCTGTATCAATAATTCTTGATGATCAAGTTTTCTGTTTCATATTAATATGGTTCATTCTCTTCATGAAATTGACAATCACTAATTATGATATCTGTATTTTGGTGAAAATTTGAATACTCTCAATATACCTCAGAAGCGATAAAATCTGAGATATGAGAGTTTATGTCAGGTTGGCTCAATCGGCCAGGCTAGAACATACTCCAGGTTTTTGAAGTTGATGATAGCTTGGTTTTAGGACAAGATAATGCGCAAAAAAGGGCAGACCTCGGTCTGCCCTTAAATTTCGTCATTTCTATGAAACACGATTACTTCAGAAAGTCGGTTATGACTTTACTTGCTTTCATAAGTTCGAGAGCACATCCAAGATGACCAAGGACAGAATCATAGCCGAATACTTGGGCTCCTGGAATCGCTTTCGCAATGGGTTCAAATGAGCTTGGTGGGAAAAGCTCGTCGTCGTTTACACCGATCACTAGGGTTCTGGCTTTCACATTGGGCAGCTGGTTTGTGACGCCAAAATTCATGAGCGCTTCCTCTCGCCAGATGGTATCGTTTGCGTCCGCCTTGGCACTGCCAAGACCCACGTCCTTGAGCCCCTTCAATAGCTCCTCCTTTGTTTTCCACTTCTGAGCGTAAAAATCATGCGCGAAATACCACAAGTAGGCGCCCATGAAATACACTTCCATACCCTTCTTTGGTTGCTCTTTATAATATCCGTCCATATATGCAGGGTCTAGTTTGATGGTGTCGACCAGTACCGCGCTCCTGCCAAGGATCCGCCCGATGACTTCCGAGCCCGTTGCAATCGGAATAGCCCAATCCATAAAATCAGGATACATGGTTATCCACTGCAACGTCTGAAAGCCGCCCATGCTCGGTCCGGCCACGCCAGCGAGGTGTTTGATATTCAGATGCCGGGTAACCAACAGATACTGAGCTTCGATCATGTCGGCTACTGTGTACTTGGGGAACTTTGGGCCAAGCCCAGAGACTGACGGACACGATGAACCGGGTGAACCTATTGCAGTGGGTAGAATGAAAAAGAACCTGTCTGTGTCAAACGGCTTGCCCGGACCAACCATGCCCTTGAGCAGCATTATCTGCGCATAATTGCCGCTGAAGCCGTGGCAAAAAACAACCGCGTTGGTTATGTTCCCCTGCGCGTCCTTTTGAGGTGTACCCAGGGTAGCATATTCTATTTTCAGGTCTTCAATAACTGCTCCCGACTTGAGTTTGAAATTCTTGACGTTATAATACTCGGGCGTTAACTTAATTTCTTGCGAAAAAGAGGGAACAACACTGAAGAAACAAAAGAGAAAAGCCAAAAGTACCGCTCGAATTATTCGATTTCGATCCATTTGTGACCTCCAGATAAATTAGTTTTTGAGCTGTGGCGAGATGCTCTTGCCAGAATAGGCAAACTGAGGGGAATAATCTTCGGTGGGCCGCGCTTTGAGTAAGGGTAGAAAACGTTCCCCACAATCTCCTCAAGTTAACGATGATGAGTAAAATGTTCAATCACAGATGTCATTAACTAACTAAAATGAATGTAATATTTCCAATTAAGGCCCAAAAAGGGGCTTATGTCAAGAGAAATCTGGGACACAATATGTTGCGGCTGACAAAATTAGGCGAGAGGCCTCGTTTACTGCTAGGAATTACCCCAAAAAAAACTTAGGATACAGTCAAAATTGAAGAGCGATCGAGAGTTGTGTTATGTCATTGATACCAATCAAATGAAGGGGAATAAAACTCTGAGATATCTCCAACATATTCAAACTTTGGGTGGCTCCTAAAAAGTGGTAATATATATTGACAATTAAAGGTGTACTTTATTCAATTATTCTCCTTTCTACACTCCACTTTAAACTATATACCTTAATACACCACTTTCAATTCAAAATATTCCCAATATATACAAAGGTTTACCTCCTTATATAGGTGTTAAGACAAAGGATTAATACCCATTGATCACCTTAATACCTATCCAGACTTATTAAATTCTAAATAAAATCATCGTGTTACATCCATTTTGGGACTCAATATGAAAAATTAATCCCTTCTCATATATCTTAACATTCAATATACCACCCCATGAAACCAGACAGACTATAGGTAGATCTGATAAAGGGTATATGACAGAGGGGAAGAAGAGATATCGGGTATGGTGGGGGGAGTGGGATAAGGAAAATATGGATTATGAGAGGGGATTTTGGATAGAAGAGACTAAGATTTTACAATTTTGGATAAAGATGATAAAATTTTTTGGAATGTGGTAGGATATGGTTAGATATAGATTTGGTTTATGACAGAGGTTTATATGGGTAGGAAAATTTTGGGAAATCATAAATCGACCGATTTTTCATGTTAGATTTGGTAATCGTAACCAAAAAAGGGCTATGAATGATAAGAACTCGCTTTTTTGAGGCTGGAGTATAGGTGATTTCGCCTTGTGTATCAAGGATGAAGTGGACTCATTATGTGGTGGTCCTTCATTTTAGGCGGACCTGCCTGTCAGCAGACAGGGATTAGATCGATGAGGGGAAGGTATTCAGAGATGGGGAAGGTAGATCTGGGGCCATATCTTTGTGAAAAGGATGACAGTTGCCCGAAAAAAGGTTATACTTCTCCCCCCTCCGGGCCGGAAGCCCCACGGGCCAGAGGCTGAACTCGCCTCCCAATTTAAAAAAAATCAGACGGGGTGACCCTCCAGAGGCGGGTAAACCTCGGGATATTCGGGGTCTACATAAAGCCACTCGTTCGACCTTGAGGCTCTCGACAGGTTATCGGACCCGCCAGACAGACGGCGGGCAGGCGTGGGAGGCTGGGAGGTGGAATAATGTTTTGAAAGTCCTCTTGCTTTATTGGGAGCGAGGGCGTGAAAAAAGGCGTAGGGCGTAAAGCATATGGTACAAGACAGAGATGCTTTACCTTAGGCCTTGGGCCTTAAGCCCTGGGCCTATCTTTTTGAGATATCGCTTCAGATATTTGGCCGTATAAGATCCCTTGGAGTTGGAAATGAGTTCCACGGGTGATCCTGTCGCAACCACCCTTCCCCCATCATCGCCCCCCTCGGGGCCAAGATCGATGATATAGTCGGCCTCTTTAATAATCTCCATGTTGTGCTCAATAACGGCTACAGTGTTCCCTTTATCCACCAGGGCCTGGAGAACCCCAACAAGCCTCTCCACATCAGCCAGGTGCAACCCTGTCGTGGGTTCATCCAGAACGTAGAGAGTTCGTCCACGGGAGTGTTTGGCCAGTTCTTCTGCCAGCTTGATGCGTTGAGCTTCACCGCCGGATAATGTGGGGCTGGGTTGTCCGAGTCGAACATAACCTAGTCCAATATCACAGATCACCTGCAATGCTCGCCGGATGGATGGCACCGCCGAAAAAAAACTTGATGCCTCTTCAAAGGTCAGCTCTAAGATCTCTGAGATATTTTTCCCTTTGTAGGTGATATCCAGGGTCTCCTGATTGAATCGCCTGCCGTCGCATACCTCACAATGGATATAGACATCAGGAAGAAAGCTCATAGCCACTTTCAGGGAACCGTGTCCTTTACATGCCTCACACCTGCCCCCTGGAATATTAAAGGAGAATCGACCTGGCTGAAATCCCCTTGCACGGGCAGCAGGAGTCATGGCCAAGAGCTTTCGGATCTCGGACAGGAATCCCACATAAGAGGCCGGCACTGACCGGGGGGTTCTGCCTATGGGGCTGTGATCAACCTCCAGGGTGCGATCCAGTGCCTCCCACCCCTCGATGCCTTTACAGCTTCCGGCTTTAATCTGTTTTTCCATAAGTCTGTTCATCACACCATTATAAAGGGTCTCTTTAAGTAGCGTGGACTTGCCGGATCCTGAAACACCGGTAATGCAGATGAGGGTACCCAAAGGGAGATCCACATGGATTCCTTTCAGATTATGCTCAGCAGCACCCCGTACCTTTATGGAGGGGCGACCCTTGTATGGCCGAAGGAGGGAGGTGATGACGTGCGGACGTCCACCATTGAAGGAGAGACCCGTAACAGAGGTGGGTATCTTTTTTAGGTCTGCCAGTTTTCCCGTGGCCACCACTTCTCCACCTCCCTGGCCAGCGCCAGGACCCAGATCAATGATGTGATCGGCTTCACGGATGGTCTCCTCGTCGTGCTCCACCACAAGGACGGAGTTACCGCGTCCTTTCAGGTCCTTGAGTGCCTTGAGGAGCATTCGATTGTCCCTGGCATGTAATCCGATAGTGGGTTCATCCAGGATATAACATACCCCCGTCAGATTTGAACCCAACTGGGCCGCCAGGCGGATGCGTTGTGCCTCGCCACCGGAGAGGGTGTCTCCGCTCCTGCTCAGAGCCAGATAAGATAGTCCAAGTCTGTTCAAAAAGGATAGACGTGTGAGGATCTCGGTCATAATGGGTTTTGCAATGAGGATCTCAGTACGAGTAAAAGAGAATCGTTTGAGGATCCTATGAAGTTGTGCAGCCGGGTGCTGAACCAGATCCCAGATGGAGTAACCCCCTATCTTTACGGCCAGGGCCTGGGGTTTAAGGCGGCTGCCGTCGCATCTGGTACAGATCCTGTCCTTACCATCATCACGTGTGAGTCTCTCACCCAACCCGTCACATGCCGGGCATGCCCCGTACTTGCTATTAAAAGAGAACATGCGAGGATCCAGCATCTGTAGACCAATACCGCAGTTGGGGCAGATCCCCCGCAGGCTGAATATCTCTTCACGCCCCTCGCTGTCTATGATCAGGAGACTTCCTCCTCCCTCTTGGAGTGCTTGGTCAACCACCTTGTCCAGATTCTTGGCAGGAAGTTTTCCCACAACCAGCTCAATGGTGTGTTCGTGGTAACGACTGAGAGACATCTCTTTTTCGAGTGGCGTTAAGACCCCGTCGATGCGGGCTTCCCTGTAACCTTTAAGGAGGGAACGGTTCAGGACTACCTTATGAAAACCTTTACGGCCCATCACCTTTGGGGCGAGAAGAGTAACCTTCCTTCTTCTGTATCGGTTTCTAATCTGATCCACAATCATCTTCTGAGTCTGTGCCGTCAACTTACGGCCACACCCCGGACAGTACTGGGATCCCAGCTTGCTATATAGGAGCCTAAGAAAATGATAGATCTCTGTGAGGGTTGCTACGGTTGAGCGCCGACCGGCATGGCTGACGCGTTGCTGGATGGCCACCGTGGGCGGGAGTCCTGAAACCAGATCTACTTCGGGCCGTTCAAGTACCCTCACATATTGTCTAACGTAGGGCGCAAGGCTTTCCAGGTAACGGCGCTGACCCTCGGCAAACAGGATGTCAAAGGCAAGGGTTGATTTCCCTGACCCCGATACCCCCGTGATAACAACAAGCTTCTGCCGTGGAATAGAGAGGTTGAGGTTCTTTAGATTGTGTTCCCTGGCACCCCTTACTCCTATTGTACGTGAGAGATGAGAATTCTCCGAAAACGTATCACTGATCGATGGCTCCGCATGGTTTAGACGGCCACTTTCGGTGAGATAGGACCTTAAGAACTTTCCAGTATGGGACGTTTTGTTCCTGGCAACTTTTTCAGGCGATCCTTCTGCCACCACCCGCCCCCCATCATCTCCACCCTCAGGTCCCAGATCAATCACCCAGTCCGAAGCCTTAATAACGTCCATATTGTGTTCGATAACCAGTATGGTATTCCCCTGTGATACCAAACTCTGGAGTGCGTCCAGGAGTTTTTTAATATCCTCAAAATGAAGACCTGTGGTGGGTTCGTCAAAGATAAAGAGTTTGTGTCCACCATTGTGTGTGTTTAGATAACGAGAGAGCTTCAGCCTTTGGGCTTCGCCTCCAGAAAGGGTGTTAATGGGCTGGCCAAGCCTCATGTATCCCAGACCCACATGGGTCAAGGGCTCAAGTAGGTATTGTACCTTGGGATGATCTTTAAAAAACCTGATGGCCTCATTAATGGTCATGGAAAGAATATCGTTTATGTTCTTGCCCCTGTAGGTTACCTCCATGACCTCCTTTTTAAAGCGCTTACCACCACAGTCCGGACACGTGATAAACACGTCCGATAGAAACTGCATCTCCACTTTTTCAAACCCCACACCCTTGCAGGTCTCGCATCGACCTCCTGCCACATTAAATGAGAAATGAGAGGGGGTAAAATTTTTTGCCCGTGCTGCATCTGTTCCTGAGAGCAGATTTCTGATGGGATCCAAGGCCTTGGTATAGGTCAATGGATTGGCCCGTGGGGTACGGCCGATGGGTCTCTGGTCTACAAGCTCAACATCATCGATCTGTTCCAATCCCTGGATAGCCCCATGACGACCGGGCCGTCCTTGGGGGTCTCCTTTGGCCCGTTTTATTGCTCTGTAGAGTATCTCCTCTGCCAACGTGGATTTTCCTGAACCGGAAACACCGGTCAGGCAGACAAAAAGCCCCAGAGGAATTTTAATATCTATGTCTTTTAGATTGTGTTCGGCAGCTCCCTTTACAGTGAGCCATCTGCCCTTCTTAGATCGGCGACGTTTTTGGGGCATGGGGATAAGTTTTTTACCTTTCAGGTACTGGCCTGTCAGGGAGTTTCCGACGGTTGCTGTTGGGCCGAAATAGGTGACTTTCCCACCCTTTTCTCCTGCTCCCGGTCCCAGATCCAGCATGAAGTCGCTGTGACTGATAATTTCGGGATCGTGCTCCACAACAACAACCGTGTTCTGGAGGTCTCTTAGGCTTTTCAAGATGCGGATGAGGCGATGGTTGTCCCTTGGATGAAGACCAATACTCGGCTCATCCAGGATATAGAGGGCGTTGACAAGTGAGGAACCCAGCGCAGAGGTGAGGGCAACGCGCTGTACCTCACCACCTGAGAGTGTACGGGACTGCCTGTCCAGGGTGAGATAGCCCAGCCCCACATCCCGTAAGTATCTGAGCCGGTTACGGACCTCATTCAGGATAAGGCGACTGGCATCATCCCGTGGGGGTATCTGGATATGATTAAAAAAATCACTGGCCTCATCAACGCTCAGGCCATAGAGTCTCCCGATGCTGAGGTCCCCCAGACGATACAGAAGCGCCTCTTCCTTGAATCTTGTCCCTCCGCAGTCAGGGCAGACAATGTAGCTACGATAACGGGAAAGATAGACCCGTACGTGCATCTTATAGGTTTTTGTTTCGAGCCATCTAAAAAATCTCCGCACCCCATAAAAATCCCCGGCACCTTCAATGATGGCATTTTGTTGCTCTTTTTTAAGGCGTTTAAACGGGATATTCATGGATATCTTTTTTCGCCTGCATAACGCCTTCATATCTTGGAATTCCCAGCGGGAATCTTCCCTTCCTCCCCAGGGTTTTATGGCACCCTCATCAAGGGAGAGATTTGGGTCTGGAATAATGAGATCCAGGTCAATATCGATGATCCGACCAAATCCACGGCATTTTTCACAGGCTCCCGCAGGGCTGTTAAAGGAGAATAGGTTAGGCAGAGGGTCCCGGTAGGAGATTCCACACTCAGCACATTCAAGCCTGCTGCTAAAGGTTAGGTGCCGGTCCGGCTTTATCCACAGGTCCAATCGCCCTTCTCCAAAACGAAATGCCTGTTCTAATGAGTCCACAATCCGCTTTCGATCCGATGGTCGAAACAGGACCCTGTCCACAATAATATGGATTACTTCTTCGCTGCTTCCCGGCTCGCAGTCAGCCAGAAACCTGATCTGGCCGGACTCATAGAAACGACTAAATCCCATCCGTTCCAAATCCATCCGTACCTGACCATGGGCAGTTTCGTTTTTGGAGGCAGGAAAAGTAATCAACACCTCGGTATCCCGTGGGATATCCTGTAGGGCCTTCCACACATGCTCCGGGGTTTCGGCAGATACGGCTCTGCCACAACCCTTACAGTGGAGTTGACCCAGGCGAGCATAAAGCAGTTTAACATAGTCGGTGAGCTCGGTTATGGTGCCAACTGTGGAACGGGAGGTACGCACCGGGTCTTTTCGATCAATGGCTATGGCTGGGGGAATATTCTCTATTCGATCCACGTTTGGCCTATCCATACGTTCCATAAACTGCCGGGCATATGGTGAGAAGGTCTCTATATAACGGCGCTGACCTTCTGCATAGAGGGTCTCAAAGGCCAGAGATGACTTTCCCGAACCACTTACTCCCGTAACCACAGTGATATGGTTCAATGGGATTTGCAGGTTCAGGTTTTTGAGGTTGTTCTGTCGGGCGCCTATTATACGGATAACAGGCTTTTGGATGGTCTTATTGTTTGGCAATGTTTGAAGGGTTCCCCCTTTCCCGTCGTTTCATTATTTTCATGTAAATCTTGCCCAAAAACGATTTCACCGCAGAGTCGCAAAGCACGCAGAGAAAGAAATTTTATCAGAATTCCTGAGACGGGAATTCTGATAAAGGTATTTGCTGTTTTCCCGAAGGGCTTGGTTTATAGTGTTTTCCCACCTCTCAGGGGAAAATACTATAAATGAAACACTCATCGCTCTTGGCGGCTCAAGAGAACCCCCGCGGAGGCGGGGGAACGGGCGGTAAAAATTATTTTCTAAAGGGCACTAAGCAGCCAGCTTAAATGGTCTGTATATTCTCTGGCTGATGATAATACCAATTCTTCCCCTGACTTTCGGTTTGATCATACCCCCAAGATACTTAATGTATTGGATAAAAACGTCTCTTTGGAACATGGATGTATCGTACCTATCCACAGCGTTTAAAAAGATCTTATAACCGTCTCCGCCGTTGGCCAGATAAGAGTTGGTGGCGACCTTATAGGTCCTACCCGCATCAATGGGGTTTCCATTTACAAGTATGTTTTCACATCTTCCGGTCACCCGGTTTATTGTGAAGCTTAAACCTTTAGATACCTGTGGGAAAGCCCCTCTCCCACCGGGTATAGTGGCTATATAATCAAAAAGAGATTGAAGATCAGAACCCTTCAACGTTAATATAACCACTGAATTGTCAAATGGCAGTATCTCATATAATGATTGCATGGTGATCGGCCCTTCAGAAAGATCGGCCCTGATACCTCCCCCGTTTTGAATGGCAAAATCAACGCCCATTTTTTTTGTATACCACAGCATGGAATCAGCAATGAGATCTCCGAGAGCGGTTTCCCTTTCCATCACTGACGAGTGGAAAAACGTCTCTTCAGCATGACCGATGACCTCAGATAGCATTGAATCTACTTTATCAACATATGTTTGTAAAAAATTTACGAGTTTCTCATCCTCTTTTATCTCTTTGCCGATAAAATGATATACTTTGGTTCCATCGGAAATTCTCTTAAGGGTTTTTAGATTAACGGGTATTGCCTTGAAATCAAGCTCAATAACCTCCCTGTTCTTTATCCCCAGGTCAACCCTTCCTAAAATGAGACCACATTGCCACGCCTGAACGATGAAGGTTTTATGACCTGACGGATTTTTTAGAATAACAGGAGAGTCGAGCCTTGTATGGGTGTGACCATCCACAATGAGATCGATCCCACTAACTTCTGTAGCCAATCTTTTTGATCCCTTTTTAAGAGATTGATATAAACCCATATGAACAAGAGCGATGACCACATCGGCTTTTCTCTTCAGCGCCGGAACCAGTCTTTTGGCGGTTTCAATCTCATCCTCAAATAAGAGATTCTTAATATATTCTTGATTTCCTATTATCTCGGTCTCCTTGGTTGTGAGACCAAAGATAGCCACTTTAAAACCCCCAAACTCTTTTATGATGTAGCGTCGCGTTAGATAATCGCCTTTTTTTGTCTTAACATTGGCGGAAAGAAAAGGAAAATGAGCCCACTTCATCTGCGCTTTTAAGATATCAATTGGATTGTCAAACTCATGATTCCCAAGAACCATGGCGTCATAACCCATATAGTTGTATCCCTCTATATCCGGTTTTGCCCTGAAAAGGTTGGATTCTGCCCTTCCTGTATTGATGTCGCCTGCATCTAAAACCAGAACATTTGCGTTCTCTTCTCTTATCTGTCTAATGAGTGTAGCCCGTGCAGGAAGGCCTCCAACATCTGGTGCGGGATAGTAGAAGAATCTGACCGGATGACCATGGGTGTCATTGGTATGGAGAACGACTAAACGATAAACAGGATATTCTTTGTGGTGTTTGTCTACATGCCTTGTGCTACAGGCAGAATGGAGTCCCAGCAGCAGAAAGATCAATAGGTAGACAGGTTTTTTCACTTGCCTCTCCAGCTTTTATCTGGACCCTGTCTTACCCATATCTTTACGAACTTTTTTCAGTTCTGCTCTGCTTTCTTTATGTTTGGGATCTATTTCCAGTGCTTTTAAATAGTTTGCTTCAGCTTTTTTCATGGATTCCAAGTCCTTATTTGAAGAACCCATGAAATGGTAGACGGTTCCCATGGCAAAATAGGTGTAAGCACTCTCTGGATCATAATCCAGGGCCATTTCGAAATATTTTAGGGCATTTTTATAATCCTTTTTTTCTGAGCATGAGAATCCTTTTTTATTATATTGATATACTATCTTATCTCGAAGGATCTTCAGAAACTCATTGGCGGTCATGCTACGATCTTTTTGGAAAGGATGAATTCTTTCAGGTTTACCCTTAAAAGCAGGTATATATACTAAAAGTGTAGGATACTCTTTCACACCGTATCTGTCGGCAAGCTCCTTTTCAGGGCCTCCTTGCCCTGGATCCATTTCCGCCTTTAGAATACCTCCAATAAATTCCTCTATCTCAAAAACGGCAAAATAATCGTTATTCATTTTTTCGCACCAGCTAATGGTATCTGTGTGGAAATATAGAATGAGGGGTTTCTCATCTTCTTCTGCATCCATGAGGGCAAGTTCAAATCCCGCGGCTCCGTGTTCCCAATCCGTAAACTCATACGATAATACCTCATCGCTGGTAAAAAGACCCATGGACATATAAAACGTCGCAATCAATAAGACACACTTAGAAGAGATTTGTTTAAATCTCATCATTCATTTACCTCCTGTTTTATTATTTCATCCCTTCCCTGATGATGTCTACAAAGGACTGGCTTTCGCTGGAGGTGGCATCATCTATGGCTTCTCGGGCTGACTTCATGATGCTTTTTTTTTCATTGATGAGGGCATTGAGGGGTGATTTGCAGATCTCGTCAAGCATGGCCTTCGATTCTTCCATCAACTTATCGGGTGATGTGACTTTGCTGACCAGGCCAATGCGGTGGGCTTCGGCGCCGTCAATGTTCCTGCCCGAAAGGCACAGGTCCCTGGCCATGCCACCCCCCACGGCCTCTTTTAGAAGTCCATAAAGAACGGGTGAGCCGAACCTCAGTTCGGGGTGACCGAATAGGGCCTTCTCTGAGGCCAGGCGAATGTCGCACATGACGGCCAGATCAAACCCTCCAGCCATGGCGGGACCATTGATGGCGGCCACCATAGGTTTTGAAAAATTGAGAAGCCCGGAATGGAACCTGTGGGAGCTCTCCTGGATGGCTTCCACGTGGGCGGGGTCAGGATTTTGGAACTCATCCAGGTCGAAGCCGGCACAAAAAGCCTTACCATTCCCGGTGATGAGAACCGCCTTTATCTCGCCGTCTCCTTCAATCTTCTCCAGACAATCCACCACTTCGTTTCGCAACTTTATGGACAGAGCGTTACGCTTATCGGGTCTATTCAATCTGATGATAGCCGCTGGATGATCGAACTCAACTTCTATGGTTTCGTAACTCATTTTAATCCCTCCTTTATGTTAAAATATACTGGTTTTATTAGATGGCTAATGGGTATCAAATGTGGTCTCTCTATTTTTCTGTGTAACAGGCTTGAATTAATATACTTTGATCCTTATACCTATGATGAGGTCGGGTATAAGGCTAACAGATCTCTATTTTCATGTCAAGATAGACTCCCATTGGTTAATTGATCGGCTTAAACCACTACCTCCGGAAGTGTCACCATAATCGATTTACCGTTATAGGAAATAATAGGAAAAAGTGCCTAAAGTTACGAAAACAGGTAATTTTCGTAGTAGTTCATGGGTTCAGGGTTCAGAAGTTCAGAGGTTCAAAGTTCAGAGGTTTGGATCTTTGGAGGTTATTGAGATTCTGAACCCGGAACGCTGAACTCAGAACCTGTGAACGTCTACCTTTTTTACTTAACAGGAGATCCCTTTTTTGGTAGATATGAAGATAATTAGGGTGAACATTTACATTACGGTGCATTACCAAGGAGTAGGGAAGATTAAGATGAGGAGGTAGTCAATATGTTATTAAAGGACAAAATTGCCTTGATTTCTGGGGCCGCAAGGGGCATCGGAAAAGCAAGTGCCCTGATTATGGCTGAGGAGGGAGCGGATGTGGGGGTGGTGGACATCTTACCTCAAGTTGAAGACACGGCCAGTGAGATTGAAAAGATGGGCAGACGTTCATCTTTTGCCGTATTCGATATATCAGACCCTCTTCAGGTCAGAGAAGGCGTAAAGAAGATTCGTAATGACTTGGGAGACGTTGATATTCTGGTTAATAATGCAGGCATCGTAAACAATGTTGCTCTTCTTACAAAGATGAGCCACGAGGCATGGCAAAGGGAGATCTCAGTAAATCTTTCCGGTGCTTTCAATATGATAAAGGAGGTCATCGGCCCCATGATTGAGAAGAAGTGGGGGCGGATCATCAATATATCTTCCGGAGCTGCCACTGGAGGCCTTCATAAACAGATCGCTTATGCTTCCAGTAAAGCAGGCCTTCTGGGTCTCACTAAAACCGTGACGCTTGAGTACGCAAGAGACGGAATAACTTGCAATGCCATTCTTCCTGGCCTGATTGGTACGGAACTTGTACATATGATGCCCAAAGAGATCAGAGATACCGCCGTAAATACGACTCCGGCCCGACGATTGGGAAAGACGGAAGAGGTGGGTTACCTCATCGCTTTTTTGGCTTCCGATAAGGCGGCGTTTATAAACGGCGTTAGTATTCCCATAGATGGAGGAGGGATGCTTAATGCAGGTACCCTGGGGAGTCGCAAAGAGGTTCAGGAGATGAAGCAGGGGGTAAGCAAGGAATAAGATATACTTTTTAAAAGACATCAAAACAAAGGAGAACAGAAAATGGAAGAACACCATACGCGGTCAAATATACCACTCAAGCCGCTCTATACTCCGGAAGATATAAAGAGTCTCGATTACGATACTCATCTAAATGAGCCCGGGTCTTATCCTTATACCAGGGGGAGACATGCGCGAGCCGGAGTGGGATGGATTCAACGAGAACTATCGGGTGAAGGAGACCCGGAAAGATCCAATGAACAGCTAAAGTACCTCATTGCCAAGGGACAAACCGGAATCGATGTGATCGCTGACAGCCCATCCAATGCTCTACTTGATCCGGATCATCCCATGGCCATAAACTCCATTGGAACACAGGGTGTGTCTATCTGTTGTCTCCAGGATTTTAGAGAGCTCTGGAAAGATCTTCCGTTAGAATCCATCACCATCTCCAACTCCATACCCGCGATTTTTACTGTAGCGGCCCTATATATCCTGGCCAAAGAGAACAATATTCCTCCTGAAAACCTAAGGGGGTCCGTGATCCAGGCCCCTTTCTATGGAGAAGATTGCGGGTATGCCACACATATGCCGTTTCGACTAAGACTTCGTCTGGCAAGCGATTCAATAGAGTTTTGTGCCAAAGTCATGCCCAAATTTCATTCATTTGTGGAAGACACTTACTTCTTCAGTGAAGCTGGTTTTGATGCGGTGGAGGAGATGGCATTTGGTTTTATCGAGATCAGGCACATCGTTCGTGATCTTCTTAAACGGGGTGTGGACATAGACAGTTTTGCTCCGAGAATAGCCATTCTTGTCAATTGTGGTATGGATTTTTTTGAGGAGATCGCCAAGATAAGGGCATCCAGACGGCTGTTTGCAAGGATGATGAAGGAGGAATTTGGGGCCAAAGACCGTCGCTCTTTATCGGCGGTCTTTACATGCCATACATCCGGATTGTCTCTTACAGCCCAGCAACCGTTCAATAATATTGTCAGGGGTTCTATACAGACGTTGTCCCTCGTATTGGCAGGGGTGCAGGCAATAGAGATATCGGCTTTTGACGAAGCCTATCGGACCCCCAGCCCCGAGTCCCACCTTGTGGGGCTTAGAACGCAACAGGTCATTGATCTGGAGACCAATGTAACCAAGGTGGTGGATCCACTGGGGGGATCCTATTATCTGGAATCTCTGACCAATGATATGGAGAAGCGAATCTGGGATATGGTGATGGAGATCGAGGCCAAGGGAGATCCGGCAGAGTTATCCGATAAGGGATGGTTCAAGCAATTTATTGACGATATTATGGCCCGATATGCCAAACAGATCAGAGACGGTGATCTGCCAAAGGTGGGATTGAACTGTCATCAGATTCCCGATGAGGAAGATACCCTGCTGAAAGATGTGGCGGAGACGAAGATCGAACCATGCTGGGATCGGATAGAGAAGATAAAAGACTACAAGAAGAGTAGAAACCAGGATGATATTAAGAAGGTTCTTAAAGCGTGCTATCATAAGGCAAAAATTGAGGATGAAAACTTGATGGATCAGATCATCAGAGGGATGGAGATGGGCGCGACCATTGGGGAGATGGCTGGGGTGATGCGTATGGCATATAATTTTCCTTATGATCCCCACGGTTTGATGGAACCCCCCATATGAAGGATTAGATCATGGAAAAGATTAGAGTGTTTATGGGTATGTTAGGCATGGATCAACATGAGGTGGGAGCCATAGCCGTGTCAAGAATGCTCAGGGATGCCGGTATGGAGGTCATTTATGCCGGAAGGTTCAATATGCCACCCATGATTGTTAAAACGAGCATTGAAGAGAATGTGGATGTTATCGGTCTGAGTTGCCATTCATGGGAATACCTCTATTACATGTCTGAATTAATAGAACTTTTGAAAGAGAGAGGGGTTGAGATTCCCGTCATTGTGGGTGGGTCGGTAATCACTTCGGGGGACATAAAGAAACTAAAGGAGATGGGAGTGGCGGCGGCCTTTGGCGCTTCATCGTCGGACCAGGAGATCATTGAAACCATCAAAAACATCGTTCCTAAAAGAGATTAACCCTAACGATGCATATAATCGATTAAACTGCCATTGCAGATATGTTTGAGACAGTTGCCTTTACTGGGCCGATGCTGGATGCTGGATGCTCGATGCTTGATAACCTGCATGCCATCAATAGTGGAATCCATAGACATCCAGTATCCAGAAACCAGTATCAAGGATCAGCCAATGACAGCAAGATTTTTCATCGAGACAGCATCGATTTAGTGTCATATATAATGCAACTATTAGGATGAATTGGGCCCTGAAGGGGGTGCTGACATGATGGTTGATTGGAACCAGGAGTACTTGAGATACCGTACAATACTCAAAGGCCAGAGACTGCCCCTTGCCTTTGTGGATCTGGATCGGTTTGATGACAATGTGGCCTATGTGGCGGCTACACAGAAGAACAGTGGCAAGACCATAAGGGTGGCGAGCAAGTCCATCCGTTGCGTGGATCTTACCCGAAGGGTTTTCCAGAAGGGAGGAGATATCTACCATGGAATCCTGGCCTTCACCGTGGAGGAGGCTGCATTTCTCATAGAGAACGGGTTTGACGACATCATCGTGGCCTATCCGTCTGTCCAGCCATCGGATCTGGAGATTCTTGTGGGCAAGATCAAGGCATGTCGCCGCCTGGCACTGATGGTGGATTGCATGGAGCAACTGGAGATTCTATCCTCTGCCGGCGAGAAGGCAGGCGTGATCCTCGGGGCGTGTATGGAGATTGACATGTCTTATCGTCCCGTTGGGGATCTAGCCCATATAGGTGTACGGCGGAGCCCCATTCGAACCGTTAAGGATGCTGTTGAGCTGGCTGCCCAAGCTTCAAAGCTAAAAGGGGTTAAGATCAATTCCATCATGGGTTACGAAGCCCAGATCGCTTCCGTGAATGACGATCTCCCCGGCAAGAGGTTCAAGAACGCCTTGTTTAGATTTATCAAGCGACGTTCCATAAATGAATTGACAGGGCGTAGACAGAGAGTTGTTGAGGCCCTTAGAGAGACCGGTGTGGAGGTAGCGGTGGTCAACGGGGGCGGCAGCGGAAGTCTCGTGTCAACAAGCCAGGACCAGTCCGTGACAGAGGTTACTGCCGGGTCGGCCTTCTTTGCACCCGGCCTATTCCGGCATTTTCATGAGGTGAAATTCAAACCCTCGGCTTTTTTTGCCCTTCAAGTGGTCCGCAAACCGGGTTCCGGCATGGTCACTTGTCAGGGTGGTGGCTATGTTGGTTCAGGGGCAGTGGGTCCAGAAAAATTACCCCTGCCGGTCATGCCGGAAGGACTAAAGTATCTGCCCCTGGAGGGGGCAGGTGAGGTTCAGACTCCTCTGATACTCTCTGAAAAAGGCCCGGAGTTGTCTTTAGGAGATCCCATCATCTTCCAGCACCCCAAGGCCGGTGAACTTTGCGAACGGTTCAACGAACTCCACCTGATCCAGGGTGATAAGATTGTGGATCGGGTAAAAACATACCGGGGCGAGGGTCGGGCGTTTCTTTAATCTCTAAAGTAAACCACGGTCTTTGGCCGTGAGACTTGATAAGGCTTCGCCGTTACAGGCGTTTATCAAAGACAATAAATCCGAAATTAGAATATCGAAACTCGAAACAATTTTCTAAACCCAAATGTACCAATGTTCAAAACAAAAAAAACCGTATTGAAAACTTCATGAGAGCATTTGTTTATGTCATTTGAATTTTGGTCATTTGGTCATTGTTTCGGATTTAGTGCTTCGGTATTCGGATTTTCAGTCGACAAAGAAACTAAAGTATTAGCCCATTTAAGGGGCTTTCCTCATACCACGTCCTATGGGCATGGTCACTGATTCAGAGGTTCAAAGTTTTCAATCCTTTGTGGGAGAAAGAGAATGAACAGTAAAGCCCAACCCCAAACCTACGATTTTATTATTGTGGGGGCAGGTATCTCAGGTTCCTTTATAGCTCATGAGCTGTGTAAGGCGGGGTGCAGGTGTCTGATGTTGGAAGCAGGCAAACATTTTACCCGGCAGACCTATCCACCCACAGAGTTGGACGGCACCTCCCAGCTTTACTGGAGCGGTGGTCTGGAGCTTAATCAAGATGCAAAGCTGGTCTTCCTAAGACCCAAATGCGTTGGGGGTGGCTCCATTGTCAACCAGGCCCTGGTGGATCGGTTTGATGAATATGCCTTTGATTCATGGCGTGAAGTCTCTGGAGTTTCGTTTTTCAACGTCAGGGAGATGGAACCATGGTATGAGAAAGCTGAGGCTGAATTGGTCATTCAGCACATCCCGGAGGAGTATCGCAATCGCAACGCCATGATTTTTCAAGAAGGCTTCGAGAAGCTCGGTTACAGGTTGGCCCCATTAAGGCGTGCCCAAAAGGACTGCCGTTACCAAGATGGCAACGACTGTATCCAGTGCCTTAATGGATGCCCCATTGGCAGCAAGCAGAGCATGCCTGAGACAGTCTTGAAAAGGGCCCTGGAATCGGGGCTGGTTCTGGAGCCCCAGTTTGAAGTTGAGACTCTGACCTTAACCGGTGAGGATGTGACCGTTCAAGGAGTTAACATATCCGGTGAACAGACCAGCTACGGAGCCCGAAACCTGGTTCTGGCTGCAGGGGCCGTCGGCAACTCCAAGCTCCTGCTCAACTCCGGCTTCGGCGAGAGACTGCCGGCCATTGGCCTTAATTTTTATTGCCATCCCCAGTATAACAGCTTTGGTATCTATGAAGATGAGGTCAACTCCCACCGAGGACCATTCCAGGCCTTTAAATCGGATGATCTTGGTTTTCGTGAGGCCGGCTTCAAGTTGGAGAACGTCTATGCGCCAGCATCTGCAATCGCCATGCTCATTGGCGGATTCGGGCTCAAAAACCACTCTTATATGGAACAATTATCTCACTTCGCTTGCATTGAGGTCTGTACCCGGGATACCCATCCGGGTCGTATAAGAGTTAACGGGAAGGGAAAAGTCATTTTACAAAAGGACCTTAACAAGGAGGACAAAAGGCGCTATCAGAGGGGGGTGGATGCTATTAACAATATCTTTCGAGTCACCGGCGCCAAAGAGATCATCAACTGCTCCATCGGCATAGGACTGCACCTGATGGGCGGTTGCGGCATGGGCGTGGACCCTGGAAGCTCGGTTGTGGATCCGGAGTTCCACCTCCACGGCTTCAAGAACATCTACGTAGCCGATTCGAGCATCTTTCCCAACGCCCCGGGCATCAACCCGTCCCTGACCATCATGGCACTCTCCAAAAAGGCGGCGGCAGAGATTCTTCGGGAGGTTTAAGATGATTACGTCAAAGTACCTCAGCCGGAATCAATTAAAGGGCTTGCTCAAGACCGGTGTTGTGATCTTACCCGGTACAACCAAGTCACCTTCCTTTTCCGAGACCGGATGCATCCACCACGTCGACCGTATGGCCGCATATCTCAGTGAGGACGACCTTGGCGGTTTGCGACTCGTGCTTGGTCTCTTTAGGTGGTTGCCTTTGCGGGTGATCAGTATAATCATGGCGATGGCTGTCCGCAACCGGTACTTTCCCGGCCCCTTAGGGGCAGGGCTGCGGATGTTGGAGATAGGGGTTAAAGGTGCCACCATGAGCCTTTACTACGCCAACCTCACCGGCCCGGACTATAAAGGCAGAAAAGTCTTCGAGATTATCGGATGGGACGCCAAGGTTGTTGTTCATAACGACGATTGAAAATAATCCTCGTCTCACTATCGAATATCTAGACGTTTACATCAGAAGGGATCTTATATCCTAATCCAGTCAAAACTCGATGAGGGTAAAAGATATGAAATAATGGTTTACATCACTACCAATAACCAATAACTAATAACTAACCAATTGAGGTTTAACTCAATTGGGATATTACATCAATAGTGAAAGGAGGCGATGATAAGGATGCTGTATGGGGCCATGAATTTTCCTGTTATGCCTGTCATCAAGGAACTTAAAGAGATCAAGAGGCTTGGATTCGACTACCTGGAACTGGCTATGGATCCACCCCAGGCACACCATAAGATGATCCGGAGGCAAAAAGAGAAGCTCCTCAGGGCATTGGATGACTTTAAAATGGGACTCGTATGTCATCTCCCCACCTTTGTCTCTACGGCCGATCTCACAGAGAGCATGAGGGAAGCCTCCCTCAACGAGGTTCTGGAATCCCTTGAAGTGGCGGCAGAACTTCATGCCCTTAAGGCGGTCCTCCATCCCAGCTTCATTACGGGTATGAGCGTCTTCGTTATGGATCAGGCAAGACAATATGCTTTCAAAAGCCTGGAGGCCATTGTTGAAAAGGCTGATAAACTTGATCTGTGCCTCTGCATCGAGAACATGTTTCCCCGGTCCAACTCCCTTGTGACCCCGGATGACTTCATAGAGGTCTTCGAGAGGTTCCCGACACTCAAGATGACCTTTGATACAGGGCATGCCAACATGGGGAGCAGAGGGGTTGATAGGGCCCTCGATTTTATAGAGCGATTTCATGCTCGAATTGATCATATCCACGCAAACGATAACTTCGGTAAAGAGGATAATCATATCCCGGTGGGGACCGGTACAGTTGATTTCCCTGGGGTCGTCAAGGCCCTTAAGGGAATCGGATACGACAAGACCATAACCCTTGAGGTATTTTCGCGAGACAAGGACTATCTGAGGATAAGCAGAGAGAAGTTAGAATCCATGTTTAATACCCTTTGAGGAGGTCCTCAAACGCCGCTTGTGGCATCCTGCCCTATTCTTGATGTCCATTCTCAGGGCGAAAACGAAAAAAAAGCTCGTAATAGTCTAAGAAATGCTCTTTCTCTGTTCTTTATCTCATGTTTTGAGAGAGGAACCCTTGATGAGGTTCTTAAAAATTGCGGGTTCCATCCTGGCCATCTTATGCAGATAGGTCTCGGTCGTTTTCCCTGACTGATGCCGGAGGATGGTTGAGATCGTCTTCTTTTCCGCCTTCTCGTTATAGAATACCCACTATTCATTTTTTAATCGTTATTTGCCAGATATTCCCGAATCCGACCTGGCTGAATGATCCAGAGACGCCCTTCTATACTCTCCTGAGCAAGACCCCCAATTAAGGTTCTTATGATTATGTGAAGGGCTTCGGGAGAGGGTCTTGGGGGAAGGCGTAGTACAGCTATACCATAGTATTCTTCAGGTTTGAAAAGTAGAGGATTTCCAAAGTCAAGGTCTAGTGTGACAAGGCAGCGTTTCTCCGAATGGCATACGTCTATAAGCTCTTTATCGGATGCTGAACAAAGATTCTGTTCTGGAACTGTTAATACATCGTGACCCGCTTCCCGTAATAATTCAGCTCCATGTGCTCCCAGGTTTTCGTCTAATTTTAGCCTCACTTCTCAGCCCATTGGGGAACTTCAATATAGCGTTCACGCGCCATCTCTGCACCATATGCAATACAGGCATAGATATCTTCTTTCTCTAATCCGGGGTATTCATTTAGGATTTCTTGAATAGTCATCCCGCTTGCCAAGAAATCTAAAATTAATGAAACCCAAATCCTGTGGCCTCTTATACAAGGTTTTCCAAAACAGATATTGGAATCAATAGTGATCCGTGAAAGTAATTCCTCCTTTTTCATTGAAAATCTCCTTTATTTTAATGCTTCTCTTTCACATTACTGATCTCTTTTCCCTGAAACTCTTAATTCATCATTCTAAATCTTCAATCTTCAATTTTCAATTATCAACTATCAATCTTCAAGATTGTGGGACTCACCAAAATAGAACCGATTTGCTTTTGAGGATGTGCTAAACTTGGCAATGAGATCATGCCGCTTTGAGCTTTTTTTCCATCAATTTGATAACGTCTTTAAAGAGACTTGATGCTTTAAATAACTCTACACCGATAAGTTGACCAGAACTATCAAGTTCTACGTTTACCATAGGAGAAATCTCTTTCACTTCCTCTTCTTCACCTTCCCTGCCAAGGTAGAGAATATCTTCCTTTTCATCGTAATATATTTTAAAATCTTTCATCAGATCGACCCCATCTCCCCCTTTTTACCCTATTCTCCTTTTGCCCCTCAACATCCTTAATCTTACTATAGAGTTCGCTCCTCATTATGGCTATGAAATGCCCCGTGGTTTGATCAAAATACTGCTCCTCACTCTGCTCAAATATCTTTTTTGGCAAATCATAATCAATCTTTCTTAGTTTTAGCCGATTCTTTAAATGTTCTGAATACTCTATTCGCATTCCATGAATCTCTAAATCCCCCAATTCTTCAATATTCAATAGACAATATTAAATTATCAACAATTCTCAATCCTCCAGATTATGTGCCTGGCCAAAATAGAACCTTATTGTTTTTAAGAAATTGAACTTCGCTATAAAGGCATCTCTATTACCGGCATTACTTCCTTGATATGGGTTCTTGGTGGGAAAGTCGGTGGATGAAGATTGCCCAGTGATATAGACATTTGAACCGGAAACCTCAATTCCAAAACCGTAGTCCTCGCCTCCGCCCCCCAAATAAGTCGAGTAGATAAGGCTTGAGCCGGCAGCATTCAATTTCGTAACAAAGGCATCATCAGTTCCTCCAAAGGTACCATCATATGCACTGGATGTGGGAAAGTCAGATGAGTAGGTATTGCCTGTGACATAGGCGTTTCCAGAGCTGTCCAATGCGATATCAGCGGGATCATCATCACCACCACCCCCCAGGTATGTGGAGTAGGCAAGTGTCGGATCAATCACTAGGGGCCTGCTAAGGTCATATTCACCTACCCTAAAGCCATAGGACGTACCATATCACATCATAGGCAACCTTAACATCTTTTCTCTTACCTTCAATCTCCTGAAAAGCCACAGGAGTACTAAATTTAATGATACTATGGCCTGTATCCATCTCCAATTCATCTTTTGAGTTTACCATTATGGAATTGACACCCTCGATGCTTAGCCTAATGTCACCAACATTTCCCTCTGTATAGACAATGAAGACTTTCTCCAATTTGTTATTGTATGCACTCAAGGAAAGCTCTATCCCTTCATAGACTCTCCCTAATGTAATCCTATTGTAAGTAGGAATGTCTGTCTTCCATTTGCTTCTATTGCCTTTAAAATAGCTCACTCTTGGATGGGCTTTTTCCCTCCCTTCAGGTCTAATATCTAGTGCACCAACCAGCCTTTCCTTTAGAACCCAAGTCATAATCTTTCTAGTTTTTGGCTTTTTAAGGCCCCCTTCATCCATTTTTAAGTCTTTTTCAACTATGGGAAAGGCATAAACCATTTCACCCTTTCGGGTTACGAATAGAGTGCCACCAAAGGTTTTAGCATAGAAACGGACCTCATTATCCACCTGCCCTTTGTTAGCTATGAAGGGTACCTGCAAAGCGGACATCTTCTGAATAATCGGACGGTGTTCAGAAACGGAATCCTCTTTGGATAATCCCTGACCGAACTCTGAATATCCAAAAAGAAAACCGATCAATGACAGGACTACCGTAAAATGACGCAACCTATGTCCTTTTTGGTTTTTCAGTTTCATTATTTACCTACTCTTTCTCTCTATTTTAGCTTTTGGATCTGTTTCAGAAAGGCTCGAATTTTCACCCTTCTAAACACCAGTCATTGCAGTTATTGATGCTCAATTTAATACCTTTTGGGCCAAAGCATTATATGGATATCACCAAGTACTTCAATCTACAGTAGTACTGCAAATAGTTTCATTAACTGTAATATCGGTGTTTCCACCATTAAGTACTGCGTCACTGGCTACAGTATAAGCGCCGTCATTACCCGTTGAACCATAAACTGATAGGCGTACCAGATAGCCTTTTTCTTTTTTCAGGATGGAGAATGGGGACAATTTTTTCATTGCTTGAAGATCATATCTGGAAATGATAAAGGAAATGAAACTTCAGGAAATTTACATAAAATGACTATTGTGTGTCAAGCTTTCATTAAATAGATTTAACCTTGAACCTCTGAACACCGAACCCGTGAACGGTTACGGGATTCTTAATACTGCCGCTCCCTGGATTCTTCCCTGTTTAAGAAGGACTAAGGCCTGATTTGCTTGTTCCAATTCAAACTCTTGCACTTCAGGTGTAATCCCGATTTCAGCAGCCAACGGTAAAAATTCTATAGCATCTTGCCTGGCCACATTGGCAACACTCTTTAACTCTTTCTCATACCAGACATACTTTGCGTATTCCAATTCCGGGATACTGTTTATTTTTCGGATTGCATTAATGACAACTCTCCCTCCTCTCTCTAGAACCCTCAATGCTTCGCGCACCGGTTCCCCTACCGGGGTGAAGTCAATGGCAGCGTCAAGTTTCTCTGGTGGTGTATTACCTGTTGCACCCACCCAATCTGCGCCCAGTTTTTTTGCCAGGTTCTGATGATGGGATTGTCCCTCCCTGGTAAAAACAAACACTTTACAACCCCGGTGTTTGGCCACCTGAATGGCAATATGGGCGGAAGCCCCAAATCCGTAAAGACCTAGAATTTGACCGGATTTTATCCCCGAAAGCCTCAAAGCCCTGTATCCAATCACCCCTGCACATAATAGGGGAGCTGCCTGGGAATCGGAAAAGATTTCCGGAATAGGATATGCAAAATCTTCCGAAATGATCATGTGCTGGGCATAACCGCCATTGGCGTCAAGGCCCGTGCCATGAAATTGATCACAGAGATTTTCATCACCTCTGAGGCAGAATTTACATTTTCCGCAAGAAGAATAAATCCAGGCAATCCCCACGCGATCCCCCTTTTTTAATCTTGTTACTCCTGGTCCCAGGGCCTCAATTGTTCCCACAACTTCATGGCCGAGAACCACAGGGAATTTGGGGGGGATGAGTCTCCCTTCGATCTCATCGAGTTCCGTATGACAGACTCCGCAGGCGGAGATCTTAACCAAAACTTCTCTGGAACCGGGAACAGGATCCGGTAATTCCACCATCTCCAGAGGTTTATCCTTAAGCGGCAGATCAATATTTTTTTGTGGCTCTTCGTTAATCTTAATCTCACAAAACTCTTTGAGGACCATTGCTTTCATTTTTCATTTCTCCTTAGGTAAGCACCATCTCAGCTCATATAAAGAAAATTTGTGATCAATCTATTAACCCAATAGAGCGAAAATGCTCAATTGGGAGTTACCAGCATTCAGCTACGAGCGATCAGCTTAAACCTTATTAATACACAACTGTAAACCGGACCTGTGTGAGATATCAATTCACTTTTAAGGTTCCCAAGCTGAAGGCTGACCGCTGACTGCTCCTAATTGGGTTTTGACTCAATTAGGGTATCATATTTAGTGGTTTTTAGCTGAATAAAGGCATATTTATTGGAAAAATGAAAATGCACAATTTTTGACATCATAGAGGAATATCTGGTATGTAACTGTGTACGCCTACTCTATTTTGAAAAACTAATCTTTCCATAAAAGGGTAAAAATAATCAGAAAATAAAAAAATACAGTGCAAGATGGATAAAATCAAAAAGGAAAAAATCCTGAGTATCCTTTTATGTATAATCGGCGTGTTGGCTGTTGCTTACGGTACGACAAAAGAGAATGATCCCATCTTCATCATCGGGTTGCTTTTTATTATTGGAGGGTATCTCCTCATTAGAAGAAGACTATTGGGTCGATCCAAGTCAAAACAATGAAGCTCCCTGCAATCTCGCCTCGTCGGGACAGGGTATTCTGGCGAAGGCGAATAAACGGGACATAATAACTTTAGGCACCTTATCCGCTATATAACACTGGCGGATTTAGGTCACTTTAGGTACTTCAAACTTAGAATCATCTGAAATCCCTTGACAATTAAAAAATATCTAATATTATTCAAAAGTTTTACCTTGATCAGTTATTGGTAAGCACCAGCCGTTTACATAGGCTAAGATCTTAAAATTTATGTGAAGTTTCTTTAAAATTCATAATCCCAGCTAGTTAGCACGTGATGCTAGATGCTGGCCCTGTTGAATTTCCTGAAGGGAACCTTATTCAACAGGGCTGGTCTCTGGATGCTGGATTTTAGAAGGATCTCTTTATTTTTTTATCCAGTATCGAGTAACTAGCATCCAGTATCGCTTCGCATCAGACAATGAAGTTTTATTTTTCCCAACCCGTCGATTTGAGGCGAAGCTTCACTGGTATCAAATATGACTTGAGAGTAGATAAATATGAAAATCTTGAAATCAATAGAGTATAAACCTGCATCGGTTCAAGGAGGTTATACAGACCGAATTCTTCAAGTGGATGTGGGATCACAAAATATCTCAATTGTGACGTTGCCTCCCGATTTTAAAGATAGATATATCGGCGGGCGGGGATACGCCTTGAAACTGATATGGGACAGCACATCAAAAGAGACCCGTTATGACAGTGCGGAAAATATTCTGGTCATGGCCAGCGGACCATTGTGCGGCGATCCCAGGTTCCCGGGTAGTGGCAAGTTCATTGTCGGCACCATCTCACCCCTCACCGATACCTTCATCGATTCAAATGTGGGGGGTCATTATGCACCGATTCTGAAACTTTGTGGTTTTGATGCACTGGCAGTCTCCGGCATCTCCAGAGGGGATGTTGTCCTGATTGTGGATGGGGATGAGGGCACCATCAGTATTGCCGAGGCACCCGCTTTCGGAGAGGATATAGATCATGGCGCGCTCTCCTATGGAGAAGCTCTGGTGAAGGAATTTAGCAACGGGGATCTGGACGGTAATATTGCAGCGGTAACAGCGGGCGTCGGATCTTGCAATGCAAGATTCGGCATTATAAACAGCCTTTTTTATGACAAACGACGGAGTCGGTTACGAGCCAAGCAGGCTGGCAGAGGGGGCACTGGTACGGTCATGCGCCATAAAGGACTTAAAGCGGTCATTGTTCGCTCCAGTCTGTCCCGTGTCCAAGGTAATAACCCCGTGGATAAAGAGGGCGTCAAACAGGCCGGGTCGAGTCTAAAAAAGGTGGTGAGTCAAATGGATCCCCAACAACTACGGTTAGCCAGTTGGGGCACGACGGGTTTGGTTGAGTACATGAACAAATTTCATATCCTGCCTGTGAATAACTATCAATACGGTAATCACCCAGATGCCCCCGAGACGTTTGCTGAAGTCTTTCTGGATCGCTATCTAAGTAAGAATATACCAGACGGATGCTACCAAGGTTGCAATCTTGCCTGTGCCAAAGGGGCCGAAAATATCAAGCTGACCAGAGGTCCTCAAGAAGGACGAAAGGTGGGCGTGGATGGGCCTGAGTATGAAACCATTGGAGCTGTGACGTGCATGGGTATCTTTGATCCTCATTTTATTATGGAGTATAACTGGTACTGTGATGAGTACAGCCTGGATTCCATATCAATGGGTGTTACGACGTCATTTCTGATGGAATGTGTCCAGAGGGGATATCTTTCAACCGAGGATATAGGGTATGATCTGTCCTGGGGCAATATCTCCGGTGCAGATCACTTACTACACGAGACGGCCAGGGGCGAAGGGTTCGGAAGGATATGCGGCCTGGGTGTACACAGGGCCAAAAGATGGGTGGCGGAACAGCATGCTACTAAAATGGCTGTATCCTTTGAAGAGGTGATGACGGAGCTGAGCAAGTTCGCAATGGAGGTTAAGGGGTTGGAGTTTTCCATGTATATCACCAAGGAGTCTCTGGCCCAGCAGGGAGGATACGGATTTGCCCTCAAGGGGCCTCAGCACGACGAAGCGTGGCTCATATTCATTGATCAGGTCTACAAGGAGATACCCTCCTTCGAGATGAAGGCCGCTGCATTGAAATGGTTTCCCCTTATACGCACCTGGTTTAATGCCGTGGGATTGTGCAAACTGCCCTGGATCGATGTGCGACATCCCGAGGCAGCAAAGACCCGTAACCCGGCACAGAATATGCCGACCCTGGAATACTACGCCAAGTACCTTAACTCCACTGTAGGGGGTCAGAAGACCGTTCAGGATATTCTGGATGATTCGGAACGGCTGCAACTCTTACAGAAACTCATCAATCTTCGACAGGGCAAAGGTACAAGGTCCAGCGATCAGATACCCCTCAGGGCCATGGGACCGGTATTCTTTAATGAGTACGAGTCGCGAGCCGATTATTACGATGAATGGCTGAAAGAGCAGATGGGAGAAAAGGAGTATCCCGTTAATGCTGTGGGGAGGCACCGGATGATCATGGAGATTCGACAGGAGGCCTATCAGCGGCTCTGTGACGCGGTTTACAAGGAAAAAGGCTATACCCTTGAAGCTGTACCCCTTCCTGAGACATTGGAAAGATTCGGACTGCTGGACCATGAGTCCTTAGCACTATTAAATGAGTTTGGTGTGGGGTTGAAGGAAAAGCTCGTATCCAATTAATCCCTGTCCTCATAACCCTTTTGAGAGGAGTGAAGTTGTTCATGACCATATCTGTTAATTTTTGCGGATTGCAACGTAAACTGACGTGTACGGAAGAGATGAAGATCCCGCTTAATAATAAGACACGTGTTGGTGACATGTTACACTATATAAAAACGTGTTACCCCGAGCTACCCTTAAGCGAAGATGTGGTTCTGGTGATGGTAAACAATCAGGTTACCTCCTTGGATCAGATCCTTAAGACAGATGACAAAATCTCTTTCATCCCCCACATAGGTGGAGGATGAGAAAGAGCTAAAGGACACTCGGTCAAGTAAAATAGAGAGTGAGGAGGGTTTTCATGGCACAAAAGGTCATTATCTATGGGAAGTCTGGTTGACCCCACACAGATAGCGCCAGGTCGGCGTATGGCAAGGATGCACAATACATAGATGTGAAAGCTAAGAGCGAAAACCTTGAAGAGATGCTCAAACACTCCGGAGGGGTGAGGAAAGTACCTGTTATTGTCCAAGGTGAAAATGTTACCATTGGGCACGGTGGTACATGAGGTATATGAAGGCTCACCGTTGGTGATGGCCATCTGTTATCGATCTTTTTTCGGACAACCATTCCTCTTTCTAAGTTTATACTTCTAGAGTAAAGAAATCAGCATTCCGTTCTCCAGACAGGCAACACGTCCAGTTGCCTTTTCCATTGACACACAATTATACTTTTACTATATTCCTTTTCATCATAAGGAGTAGTCATGCTAATCAGGGATCTTTTTAAGGAACAGTTGTCTAAAACACCTGATGAAACGGTGTTGGTCTTTAAAGAGAAAGAGATTACATTGAAAGAGATGGATTCCTTGAGCAATCAATTTGCCCAAGGATTGATGGAGTTGGGAATAAAAAAAGGAGATCGAGTTGCCGCTATACTCACCAACTCCCTTGAATTTATCGTCACTTATCTTGCACAACTAAAAAACGGTGGCGTATTTGTTCCTTTGAACTTCCAGTTGACCGGTTCCCATATAGAATACACTTTAAATCATTCCGAATCAAAGATTCTGGTTTGTCATGATGAATTTGCCCCTACTATTAAGGGTATATTGCCTCAATTAAGATCCATTGAGCATGTCATTACCGTGGGAGAGAAAGATTCCCAGGATGGGATGCTTTCATTTAGGGAGGTGCTCTCAAAAGGGAAAGATATGGAGCCATCGGTTCCTCTTGATGATCATGATATCGCTGTCTTCCTTTACACGGCCGGTACCACAGGAGATCCCAAAGCAGTTGTCCATACCCATTACAACTGTAGTTTTGTATCTCAACACTGGATCGGAGCCTTTCATATGGGATCGGGGAAATCATTATTGTTGGTACTGCCCCTTTTTCATGTCTTTGCACTTCACTGTGTAACCCTCCCTGCATTGATTTCAGGTACCCCCCTCATCATGGCCGATAAGTACCATACCCCATGGGTCTTAGAGGCCATAGAGAAATATAGAATAACCACCTTGGCCCTGGTTCCAGCCATGGGCACCATGATCATCAATCATGAGGATTTTTCCCAGTACGATCTTTCAAGCCTGGAGATGGTGTTAATGGGGGGTGCCATTGTCCCCTTTGAATTACTCAAACAATGGCGAGACACATTTCCCGAATTGGAGCTTGTCAATGGGTATGGGCAGACTGAAAGCTGTCCATGCTGCACGGGACTGTGGGATGTGGATATCCTGGAGAAGCCGCGTTCTGTTGGAAAGCCATGGGACGTTGTAGAACTGAAGATCCTCGATGATGAGGGAAAGGTGCTTCCCCCACTGGAGACGGGGGAGATCGTTTATAAAGTAGCTTCGGTCATGAAGGAGTATTACAGGGAACCGGAACTTACGGCTCAAACGGTAAAGAATGGATGGCTTTACAGCGGAGATTTGGGATTTGTGGATAACGATGGATATGTGTATGTTGTGGATCGGAAAAAGGATATCATCATCAGGGGAGGGGAGAATATCTCCTCCATGGAGATTGAAGAGGTATTGCATGAACATCCGGCGGTTCTTGAAGCCAGTGCCATAGGGGCTCCGGATAATGTTCTGGGAGAGACGGTGATGGCGCTGGTGGTAAAGAAACAGGGGCATGATCTATCTGGGGAAGAGTTGATTGAGTTTTGTAAGGCACGTCTGGAATCCTATAAGGTTCCCACACGTGTGGAGTTCATGAACGAACTGCCCCGCAACCCCGGGGGAAAGGTCCTAAAAAGAGAGTTGAAAAAAAGATACTTTGAATAGATCGAACCCCAATTGAGCTAAAAATGCTCAATTGGCAGTTATTCTTTAACCAATAACAGATAACACCTAATCGAGTTTTGACTCCATTAGGTGTGACATTGAAAGGATGTAAGCTCAAAGGCGTCTATTATCTTGGATGATGAGATTCAACGCTTGGTTTGTTTTGAGGTAGAGGATTCGGTGTTTAAGGTTTGGAGAATTAGAAAAGACAGAAAAATATTTTTTCAAGAAGAAAGAAAATACAAGGAGGTGTTATTATGAGTGACAAGTTTCAATTAAATTATCCTAAAAAAGTAAGTGTAGGGGATGTATCCATGCGAGAGGGACTTCAACATGAAGAACATTTCATCCCCATTGAAGCCAAGCTTTACTATGTGGAAGAATCCATACTGGCAGGCTTTAAGAGATTAGAGATAACCAATTTTGGAAATCCATACTTTCTGCCGCAATTTAAGGATGCTGAAGAGCTCTTTAAGCGTGTACGTGGCAGCAGGCGTTTGTCTCGTGCCGGAGTCAATTTTGATGATATCGAATTGACTGCCGTTACCATTCGTGAACCTTCAATAGATACAGCCGTCGCAGCCAAAAAGGAGGGGTGGGGACCGGATCGTGTTGGCATGATGGTTTCCACAGACGAAGAGCATCATTACGCCAATTCGAGCACGACTTTGCCTGAGTATTGGGAGGAAGCGGAGCGATGCATCCAGAAATGTCACGATGCTAACATAAAATTTATAGGATGTGTCAGCACTATCTGGGGGAGTCCCATCTCGGGCCCCACGAGGTTTGAGGATGCTGTCGAATTTACCAAAAGGTGGATTAGTATAAAAGCCGATGAGGTCTCATATGCTGACCATGACGGCTCTGCACCACCAGATCAGGCGTACCGCTTCTTAGCCATGGTTGTTGATGAAATTCCCAATCTTGATTTTCATCTGGCACATTTCCATGCATCAAGAGGATGGGGATTGGCCAATATACTCGCTGCCTTACAGGCCGGCATTGTGAACCATGAAGGCGTGTATGGGGGGATCGGGGGGCAGCCTGCAAACTTCCTGGATCGCATACCGGTCCCGGGAACCGGAGAATACTATTACCTGGACCCCAATGTTGTGGGTTTGGTTAGTCTTGAGGATATGCTCGTGATGATGGATGAAATGGGGATTGAAACGGGAATAGATATTGACAGGGTGCTGGCCATTGGCAAGAAGATGGAGAAGACCATTGGTCGTCGTCTGAGATCCGAATCCATTCACAATGGTAGGATCCCGAAAGAACCCCGTGAGGAGTTTAAGCGAAAAGGTTTAAAGGAGAGAAAGGCGAAACGCAATGAAGAGCCCAATCAGCTGTTTCCGTCAAATTGGCCCGAGACAGTGGAACTTCCGGCCGAGATAACCGGGAAAAAATAGCCGGATAAACCTGGAGCACGAGATTATAATCGTTCAAACCCAACGCGCCCATAGCTCAGTTGGATAGAGTGACGGACTACGAATCCGTAGGTCGGGTGTTCGAATCACCCTGGGCGCACCATTAAAATCAAGCACTTAGGGGGATTTCCCTGGGTGCTTTTTCATTTTGGGTAACGTTTGGGCAACATTTTTAATCCGCTAAAAGGTATTTAAACGGAGGAATGAATTGACTTTTTCACTTAATGGTATTACACTTTAGTTATGCAAGTATTACCCAAGGAGGCTTTATGAAAACCCTATCCCTTAAACTGCCTGAATCGTTGCTTGAAAAACTTGATTCTACTGCGAGGAGAAGAGGTGAAAGCAGATCTGCTCTATTGCGGAAAGCTATCGAGACGGTTATAGAGGGGGAGAGTCACATACGAGCAGGCTCCTGTCTGGACCTTGCTAAAGACCTCGCGGGATGTGTAAACGGACCGGAAGATCTCTCTTTCAACAAGAGACGAATGGACAGGTACGGTAAATGAAGCGACAGGTCATTTTGGATACAGGGCCGCTTGTGGCATTTATTAACGGTCGGGATAGATATCACGAGTGGTCGACATTACAATGGGCACAGATTGATCCTCCTTTTTTGACCTGTGAAGCGGTCCTATCAGAGTCATGTTTTCTTCTCAAAGGAATTGAGGGAGGACAAGCAACCGTGCTTGAACTCCTCAGGCGGGGAGTCCTGAACTTGTCTTTTAGAATTGACGATTCCGTAAAACAGATAGCGTGGCTTTTACAGAAATATTCGGATGTTCCCATGTCCCTGGCGGATGCCTGTCTGGTGCGTATGTCTGAACTGTATACGGAAAGCCATGTACTTACCCTGGATGATCATTTCAGGATCTACCGGAAAAATAAAAGGCAGGTTATTCCAATCTTCTCACCTTCTGATCTTTAGAAGCTTCTTTACTGCACATTACCGCCGCCTCGCTTTTACGATCATTCCAGGGCAACGGATCAGGCAGCCTCTGGTCGCTTCCCGATTCAACACAAGTATCAGGTAACGGTAATGTATTGTCTATGACTGGAGGTTTGTATACTCATCTAAGAGCCTTCGGATCATTTTTTGGTATTGGGTGTTGTACTTTTTGGCTTTATTTTTAAAGAAATCTACACTCGCCTTGCTGAGCAACATTGTGACCTTGACCGTTTCCTCTTTAAGGGCCAATTCTTCTGGTGAAGGTAGAAAATCCTTGATGACCTTTACTTTTCCTATTGGCTCATCCGTGTATTTTATTTTCCCTTTCATATATTTTATGTCATCAAGGGTAAGCTTTTCGGAAGATACATGAGTGTTCATGAGTTGTTTTGGAACCTACGTCCCCTTTTAAAGTCGGTTCCATAGTTGTTTTTAGATAGTTCTGAATAGTTAGCTTGACCCCCATTAAATATCTTTTGCCTTTAACCTCTAACCTCGGGCCTTAAGCCTTAAAAGATCGCGATCTTTGAAATTCCTTGACTTTCATGGCAGAAAATGGGGTCACATCTTGATTAGTGAATTGCCAATCTTTTGGTGGAGGTAACTTATTAATATAATTAACAAAACAAGATGTGAGCCTTTAACCACTTTGCTGATCTCAAGCGTTATATGGCTTACACATTTAAGAGCAAGATATGAACATTCCTCAGTTGAAGAATGAATTTATGCCCTACCCGGAGACACTTTTTGAAGCCTGGAAGAGTGGTGATTATTCAATTCTTAGCCGTTCCAATGCTTCGGATTACATCAAAGAGGTTTTGACCCATAAAGCAAAAAGCCGACCTGGTAGGCGATTTTTCGGAGAAGCCTATATAGCAAGCAGAATTGATATGAAGGACGGATGGTACAATTCATTTAAATGGCTGACTTCTAAAAAATGGATGTCAGGTAAAGCGTTGGAGTCAAGAGCAGACCCCATTTCATTCGCCCAAAAATAAGAATGGTTTGAACATTGTCGACCTTCCACAATCTTCCGTAAATTCCTCAATATGAAAGCAGACATACTCGTTGAAGGTAACGATATCATAGTGCAATTCCGTCGAAGAGCCCATGATCCAATCATTCAAGCCTCCCAACTGGATCAGACACCCATACCTATCTCATGGCTTGGAAACAGACAAATCACTTATAAATTCAGATGACTAGTAAAGATGAGTCATGTCTCAAAAACCTGCGCGAAAATCACTGTTTTAGAAAAAATGCTTGACAATATTTATTTGGTATACAAAACATTGGCAAACCAAATAAATCTCTGAGGAGGCGAATATGGAAAAAACTGTTGAAAAAATTAAAACCCTATTCATCCAGAATGATATTCCGGTTTTTGGCATAACAAAATCTTCCCGGCTAGAGGATGAACTAGCAGGGTTTAGGCCTTCGGATGCCCTGCCGTCTGCGAAAAGCGTTTTGTGTATGGGGAATCCCGTGCCGAAAGGCGTTTTTCAGAACAACGGGAGGCACCATGAAAACTACTGGAGAGCAGCCAATATCTATTATCGAAATATGGATGCCATTCTGATGCAGGTTGCCCGCATAATAGAAGAACAAGGTGATGTGGCAGTTCCCGTTTTCGGATGATTTCCATACGACGTCAGAGGTCCGGGTGACTTCTGGGGATATTTGTCGCTGGTAAGGATGGCCGAAGCGGTTGGAATAGGAAAAGTGGGTAAAAACGGTTTGTTATTTAATTCTAAGTATGGGCCGAGGCTAATGCTGGGAGGTATTGTAACCACAGCATCGTTGCCCGAAACAGTTTGGCCGTCTAAAGCGGAGACCGGTTGTCCAGAAAGCTGCTTTGTTTGTCAGGAACAGTGCCCAGTTGGAGCTATTGACAAGCAGGGAAAGGTTGACAGATTGGCCTGTATTAAACATTCGATGAAAAGTCCGGTTTTCTCCTATCTCATGAAGACAAGGGCATTTGATCTATCTGAAGCGCCGATGATTAATCACCTCACCGCCGTTGATGACCATTCCATGTATACGTGTATTAAATGCGTTTCCGAATGTCCGCAGGGTTGATAATACTTCATTAGGAAATACGTTTTTGAATGAAATGATGGGGGTCAGGTCTTTATGATCATTTCATTTGGAAATTAAGATGAACTCCAGAGAGCTACTCTGCATCGGGCATCGAGGCGCGATGGGGCATGCGCCTGAGAACACATTAAAATTCATTCATAAGGCACTCGATCTGGGAGCGCCCTGCGTGGAAATTGATGTTTACTACGTTGACGGGCAACTGGTCGTTTTTCATGACAACCGGCTCGATCGTACGACCAATGGAACGGGTTATGTGCTTGAGCAAAAGTTCAACTACCTGCGAACGTTGGATGCGGGTGAAGGAGAAAAAATCCCGACCCTCCAGGAAGTATTTGAAGCAATTAATCTGCGGGCGGGAGTAAATATCGAATTAAAAGGACCTGGCACGGCAGGGCCGGTTGCAGAGTTTATCTCCGGCGTACAAGAGGCAGGCTGGAATGATGATCTGATTTTAGTATCGTCCTTTAATCACCGCGAGTTAGCACTGCTGCGTCGTCTCGATCCCGGAGTAAAGATCGGAGCTTTGAGTGGCGGCCTCCCGGTGGACGATGCCGCTTTTGCAGAATCTCTGGGGGCCTATTCGGTTCATCCCTTCCTTGATTTCATCGACGGCAGGTTTGTAGATGACGCCCACTCTCGAGGTCTCCGTGTATTCGTGTATACTGTTGATTATCCGGAGGATATAAGGAAGATGAGAGAACTCGGGGTTGACGGTGTTTTTACCAATTACCCCGAAAGGGTTTTAACAGATAAAGAGAATAGAGAGATAACCATTGGATGGCTCTGACCTATACTGTCCCGCCAGCGCAGCATAACCTGACGAGAATGTGGAGTGGGCAAGACTACGATTGACTCTTACTCAAATAATTTACGGGAGTCAGGTTTAAATTTTTGACTTTAAAAATTCAGAAGGAGAGATGATCTTGATATTTCCATAATTCTTAAGCGAAAGGAGGTGCTGATCGCCAGAAATAATTATCTTTGAACCTGAAGATTCCGCACAGCGAATGAAATGATCATCCGATGGATCTTTCTTTATAATTAGCGGTCCGGATTTTACTTGAATGACATGAAAGAAAGGGAGTATCTCCTGGTATATCAGATATTCAATCTCTTTTTCGGAAAGATTGAATCGGGGGTAAGCAAAAACACGCATATATTCATCTAATATTTTCTTAGAGGTGTAGGGGTTAATTTCTCCTGTTTTCCATAGAGGAATCAGATTTCCCGGGGTACCGCCGAAGAGAATGGCGGACACAACAACATTTGTGTCAATAACAACTCGAATTGGCTTTATTTTGACCGTGCCCATTTTATCGCTTCCCTGACACTATCCGACCTAAGCCCAAGCTTTTTCATTTTGGATCTGATCTGTTCAAGGCTCGTATCATAAATTTTTACCGGTTTAAGTAGAACAATGCCTTCCTTAACTTCAAGATCGAAATATTGGACATCAGGGAGTTGGTCTATGATCTTTTTCGGGATTGTAATCTGATTTTTCGATGTGATTTTTGTTAACATTTTTTCATCTCCTTACTTCCTTACAATCTTATTTTCTGAAAATATTGTATTCATTTGATAAAGTCAAGCCCTTTATTCTAACCTGAAAAACCTGATCCTCAGGGCCACTCGAAGATCCAGTATCCCGGGGCTCATAGAAATCCGTCTCTGCCCTGAAGATGTAAAATGCACAAGCGTTCAGCGATCAGTGTTCAGCTTATTTAACCACTTGCCTGTGTGGGCTAGGGGCCGGACATATGATAATAAGTTTTCAGTGTAAGTTGAGCATGGCAACCTCCAGAAAAAGCATAACTCCCTCTTTTTAGGTTCCAATTATATATTTGGGGGAAATTCTGGCAGGAGGCTATAGTGAGGGTGTTCTTTTCCATCTTCAATTCTCGCTGCCCTCTTGGCCGCTGCCTTGTATCGCTGGAAGTCCGCCAGTTGATATATTGAAAGCTTCTGGGCCGCCATGGAACCCTCTGCATGTATGGTAAGCACATCTTCATATGCTGAGGTTAAATCTTTTACGAGTTTGATAAGTCTGACCCGATGCTCTGTGGGAATGCCCGCCTTTCCTCCCAGATATTTTTCCATCAGGTCCTTGGTATCTGGGTTGAAGAAATCTTTAGACGACGGTATGGTGGCCACAATCCCGCCACTTATATCCTGAAGGATCTTGGTGGCTTCATGGAAATTCTCAGCAAAAAAGTATTTTGCGATGTTAGCGTACATAGGATTGGGGTATACCAAGTCCGAATCAGGTTCCGTAACACAATGCTCACAGGCAGCCTGCCCCAAAATCTTTACTGTTTCCGTATACATGGCAAGCCAGGTAAGCTTTTCGACAACATGGAAAGCCCTTTCGATACCATTATACTGCCATTAAGGCCGCGGCCCCGGTTAAATATTCAAGCTCTATGGCTTTGTAGGACTCGGCGCTGAGACGATGGAAATTTCCAAACATATAAGCCACCTGTCCTGCAAATACCCATTCTCCTTTTAAAAAAATCCTCTCCTTAGGCACAAACACATCATCGAATATCAAGAGAGAATCTGCCAGGTAGATGCTGGCGCCTATGGGATAATCCATAAAGTTACCCGGTTCTTTCACCTCCGGTTCCGAGCATATCATGGTAAGATTCTCTGTATTAGCTGGAATAGCAAAAGATACTGCATAATCCTTATCATCTTCACCCATGGCGCGGCAGGGAACTACCAAGATTTCATTGTTGCATGGCGCGTGACTTATATGTGCCTTGGCTCCCCGCACGATGATCCCATCTGGTCTATCCTCCACGATCCTGACGTAATAATCCTGGTGAGGTTTTTGTTGGGAAGGCATGAGGCTCCTGTCGCCCTTCATGTCGGTCATGCCAAGGGCGATGGATAAATCGTTTTTTTGCATATATTTTCTATAATTCTCCACATTCTCGGAATAGTTTGTATCGAACTCTTTATCAACCCTCCTGGTGACGACTGTCAATGCATTCAATCCGCCTATACCGGTGAACTGCGCACCCGATGGCTTACCAAAACACATCCGTGCAAGGGTTAATACGGTCTCTCTCCTCCTGAGAAGTCCTTTTGGTTTCTTACAGGCAAAAAATTGAAGCTGACCAACTCCCCATCTTCATTTTTTGCCGTAAATAGATCTTTGTAGTCAGGATCTTGAGCTAACAAATAATATGCGGCACACCAATTGGCACAAATCTTCAAATAAGGATCGTCGGTTACGTCTTTAATCTTTTTCCCTAAACAATAAACCACACGTCCGTCTTTTAAACTTTCAAAATATTGTTCGGGTGTTCGGACTGCCATACCAAGCCTCCTTTCTGATTCTTATCATTTTATAAAGAGTCCCTATTCCCTTTAATTTTCTGTTTAAAACTCTATTTTTTCTATTTCAGACTCTCGCAAATTAAATTCCATTGTCCAGAAGTATGCTTCTCCCTTGTATATTCGAAATACAATCAGCCTCGGGTCATCGGCGGTTTCTAATCCGTAGCTTTTAACGATATGAGGTCTATCTTCAAAGACTCTTTTTTTGTATTCCAGATCGTCAATAAACTCGATCTGTCCAGTTACTCTCAATATGGTCCCTATTCCACCACCCACTTTCGGGTTGTAAAAGCAGGCTTCGACCTTGTTATTTTCCTTCAATTGATTACACAATACCTTCTCTGCATGCGTTTGGAAATGGAATCCCTTATCATCGGCAAACCATAATCCTAACGGCCTGACTCTTGGCTGACCTGCTTCAATGGTAGCGAAGTAGCATAAAGAATTCTCATTGGCGAATTTAATACAATCTTGGAAATCCATAATTACCTCCTTTTAAATGAATATTTATTTCCTTGATACAAACAATAGCAGATATTATATGATTATCAAGTCTGCTCTTGAACTCACCTTAAGTTCCTGCTTCAATTAATCAACATTCCTGTTGACATTTTGGTCACTGATTTCTCTATCGTTGAAATTCATTTCTCCCCATCTGGCTCAATTCATGACTTGATGATATAAATTGTGGATTTATCTCCTCAGTGGTATATAAATACTTTTTTATCTGCCTTCTGAGATGAGTCAAAAGCAGACCCCATTTTCAATTACGTAATATTAGGGGTTAGGGATGAAATGTTTAGAAAGGGGTGTTGTGGCACGTTTAATAAGTGTAATAATAGCGATTTTAGCATCTCTATCGTTTTACGGAACTGGCCATCCCGTTCTATTTGGATTAGCTGTTTTTACCGTTCTTCTCTGTTTATGGTCATGGGCCACTATGCACGAATTTGCATCGAACTGGGTCGTACCATTAAATCTGATCTTTACTTTTATAGGCGCAGGTCTTTTAGTTTGGGGTATAATTATAAGATTTTTCTAATCCTTTTAAGTTGTCATCAAAGATATTACCATTAAATTGTTCTTTTAGTTTTCATAGGATATGTTTTTTATGTGTGCAGATGACCACAGGAGATCATCATGTTAAAAAACACATTCATTCACATACCGGGCATCGGTGTTAAAACTGAAGAACGCTTGTGGTATTCAGGAATTCTAGATTGGGATGATTTCAGAGGACAATCCGAAATACATTTGTCTCGTCATAGAGTGGAATCCATCGAACGATACCTTCAGGAATCAAGAGAGCACTTGGAAATAGATAATCCCAAATATTTTGAAAATCTCCTAACGGCAAACCAGCACTGGCGAATGTTTCCTGAATTTAGGGACTCAACGGTATATCTCGATATTGAGACAACCGGCTTGAAAATGTGGGGATTTGAGATTACGACTATTTCCTTGTATGACGGGAAGTCCATATATTATTATGTGAAGGATAAAAATCTTGAAGACTTTGAAAAAGATATCAAGAGGTACAAGGTGATTGTTACCTATAACGGCAAATCTTTTGATATACCGTTCATTGAAAGTCATTTTGGTATTAACATCACCCAGGTTCACATTGATTTGCGATACGTCCTGGCAAGCCTCGGATATAGAGGTGGTCTGAAGGGGTGCGAAAAACAACTGGGCATTGACCGGGGAGATTTAGATGGTGTTGATGGTTATTTAGCTGTCCTGTTATGGTACGATTATATACACAATAGGAATCAAAAAGCACTGGAGACGCTGCTCGCCTATAATATTCAGGACACCGTTAATCTGGAAACGTTGATGGTACTCGTCTACAACATGAAATTGAAAGGTACTCCTTTTTTACAAACCCACCAACTGCCTATACCTCTCCAATCAGAGGTTCCATTTAAAGCAGATCCAAAGACGATAGATAGAATTAAAAATGCCTTGTTGATTTAATCCGCCGGCGGACAAGGGTTTAATTCCCTGCCGCTTGCGGCGTTACAATGCTTTTGTAGATACCCCGCTGTTCTGCGGCGGAGTAGTTCATTCGGTATTTTCTTTACTCATAGTTGGGCTGGGAACAGTATTCAATACATGGTTCACTTCACAGTAATAACAGAAAGCGACATAGATATAGCAGTCCAGAAACTCCAAAAACAAAGACCGGATCTCATACTTCTTGTTGGTGACTTTGTTGAAGGGAATGCAGAAAATATTAACTCATGCATTGCATCATTGACTGACCTACAGGCACCCCTTGGAGTTTTTGCTGTGCTCGGAAATCATGATTATTGGACAAATGCTCAATTTGTTCGCACTACTTTACAGGAGTTCAATATTCCGGTCCTAATGAAGGAATCAGTGGAGATACGATGGAATCAGAATCATTTTTTCTTAATTGGATTAGACGATGCATGGATGGGAAGTCCTAATCTAAAAACAGCTCTCAAAGGAGTACCAGATGAAGCCATGAAAATATTGCTTGTCCACGAGCCTGATTATGCAGATAGGCTGAGAACCATATCTACTTGGTTGCCTCTTCAGTTATCAGGACATTCCCATGGCGGACAATTCATTGTTCCGTTTATAGGTCCTATATACTTACCTTATCTAGGAAGGAAATATCCAATGGGTCTAAGACGTGTCCCCGGCACGGACCGTTGGGTTTATACAACCCGCGGCGTTGGTCTCACTCTTCCAGTTAGGGTCAATTGTAAGCCAGAGGTCACTGTCCTCACACTACGAAGTATATCTCCTTAATAACTACGATTGACTGTATATGAATGAGGGGATGGCCCTTAAAAAACTAAGAAAATTATTCTAGCAACTGGTAATTGTTAATCCGCGTAATGGGCTACTCATTCATGCAAAAAATGTTTGCCACTGCACTCTTTTTTATGCATTTTATCTTAGATTAATTTTTTATATTATATTCATTTAATAATATTATATCTTAATTAAACATAATATCCTTCCCCCTTATGCCAACTTAAAATTAATATCAAAAGTACTTGAAATCACTGGAAATTTCTAATAAATGCACAAAAATTTGTGCACACTGCCCCTTTTTTCATCAATCTATCCCTCATTATTCAATCAATTTTTAAATAATTGATGATGAAAGCATTTTATTTAAACCGTCTGAAACGCCCATGAATAAGGATTACGGACTATATAAGATGCCTCTCATTTTGGAAAACCCTCAAAAAATCAGGTTTTGGTATATATTTTGAATAGATGTTCTAAGGGTTATAAGCGTTTAATTCATCTTTGGCGTTTCTTTTAAGATTAGAATCCATAATTGGTTTTCAAAAACAATTCGGATCCCACTGATTATTTGGTTATGGAGGATTTCATGGATATAGAAGAAGATCGCAGGGAAGAAAGGTTCGCGTATAGAATACCAGAATTTGTCTACGTTGAATTTAAACTGGGGAAAAAGCCTAAACAGAGAAAAGTATATGACCTGAAAGTTATGGACTATTCAAGAAACGGCCTTGGTATGGTTGTAACTCAAAAAGATTTTGATTTACTCCAAATGGTAGATAAGGGTGATAAATTAGAAGATATGACATTTTGTGCAACGTGGACCATGATCAAGGTTGATGGGACCGTTAGGCATAAGAGTAAAATAGAGGATGGTAAATATAAAGGATGCTTCATGCTTGGAATAGAATCGCCTGACATTATGGGAAGTTGCAAACCGATCAATCCTTAAAATTTTACCAAATGCTGGAGAGAGGCAAACTTGAAGACGATCCCCGTTGTTTTTCGATGCAAGAGTTTACCAATTTGTGGATAACATCAGAAGGGTGAATTCATGAAAGAAAATAGATTAAACGATTCTGCATCTTTCCTGTCTTCTTCTGATATGTTGATTCCGAAAGAGATTGGAAGACATACCATTTTGCATAACTTGGGTCGAGGTAGCATGGGGGTGGTTTTGCTGGGATGGGATCCCTATATTGAGAGGCTTGTGGCCATAAAAATTCCACGGCTTTTGGAAGGCACTTTAAATAAGTTTACAAATAATTTTATTCAGGATTTTTTCCGTGAGGCACGGTCAGCAGGTATGCTTGCACATCCTAACATTGTTTCGATTTATGAGGCTGATGTGTTCCAGGATTTTTGTTACCTTACCATGGAGCATGTTAATGGTCCTACCCTTAAGGGGTTCTGTAAAAAGGATAATCTGTTACCTGTCAGCAAAGTTATAAATATTATCTTCCAGGCGTGCAGGGCGCTCGATTACGCTCATCATAAAGGGGTAGTTCATTGGGATATCAAGCCATCCAATATTATGCTTGACAGTTCGGGAGCTGTAAAAATTACCGATTTTGGCATATCCCGAACAACTCATGAAGCATTTAAATCTGATGAAGGTGGGGGTATTGATAGTAATATTACGGGGACTTTCACTTACATGTCGCCACAACATTTGACTCCAGAAGGTAAAGCGGATGCCAGAAGCGATGTTTTTTCTTTAGGGTGTGTTTTTTATGAACTCTTAACGGGAATCCAGCCATTTTCAGGTGAAAACATTTATACCATCGCGTTTAAAATAGCCCATGAAGACCCTGTGTCCATTCTGGATATTCGGAAGGAACTGCCAAGAGTCCTGGAAAAAATAGTCAATAAGGCGCTCGCCAAAGAACTGGATCAACGATATCAGAGCTGTATGGAGTTTGCCTATGATTTGGAGGTGGTGGCAAGGCATTTGAAGATGGCCAGAAAAGAAGCTCAGATGGCAAACACGGTTGATTATGTTTGCAATCTACCGTTTTTCGAGGATTTTAACATGGAACAAGTTAAAGATATCCTCACAGCAAGCAGTGTACTAAAGGTTTCCAAAGGGGATGTAATCGTGACCGAAGGGGAAATTGATGATTCGCTATATATTATTCTTAGCGGAAAAATTGATGTTTTTAAAAATAAAACTAAAATAAATGTCATTGATAGAGGACAATGTTTTGGAGAGATGGCTTATCTAAGCGGATATCCAAGGGCGGCAACTCTGAAAGCGAATACCGATTGTGTCTTAATGAAAATCAGTGCGACTTTGATGAATAGGGTCTCCAAATCATTGCAACTTCTCTTTATGAAAAGTTTTGCTATAACTTTAGTAAACCGCATTTCAAACAACAACGAATTTATTATGTCTCTTATGAAACAAAACTGAAAATGATATGTAAAGTTACCTACTCGGATGATTAGTCAGGCAGACGATACTTTTTAAAAAATTTCCATATTAGCTCACTGGCACTTATCTCACGGATAATTGGTCCCACAATATCTTTCCATTTTTTGCATAACAAGCCATTGGGCTGGGTATGACAGACCTCGATTGCATAGTCCCCGCCCGGCCAAGTATGGCCAGAACCCTGAATCGGGCACAAGGTTACTTCAACCCCCTCAGGACATTCCAGGTAGGTTCGGCAAGTCACAGGCCCTTTGTTGTAGATCACCTTGGTTGTCATGGCGCACCCGTACCTTTCAGCCCAATCCCTGACCGAATCTTCAATGGATGTGCAAGGCCAAGTCTTACGCTCCATGGGGAGCCACAGCGGCCAGCTTTTCGGCCAGTTCGCAGGCCAAGCGGTAGCACATCTGGGCCCGTTTGAATGTCCGGTCGCGTACACACGGCGTCTGTCCACATGGTATTCGGCGATCATAAAATCGATCAATTGGGAAACGAACCCCACATCATCGATGTTGTTCTCCATGGCATAGGCACAGCAGGTCCCGGCGTTCCATGTAAGCAGTCTGTCTGCATTGGGTCCTGAACCGGCAGGATAAACAGCAATAAACCCTTGCCCCTCAGCTGTGCGATCCATCCCGGTCATCCTGACTATGCCATCGATGCTTCCACCGCCGCCGTGGAAGACGAGCACCATGGGCATCGTTGTATTCTTTGAATAGCCAGAGGGAAGATAGACCCTGAACTTTCGAATAGTGCTATTATGCTCTATGGTGTGGTATCTTTCGTGGTCCGCCGCTTGTGCCGAGGTCGTGAAAAGCCATGAGAGTATTATTAAAAGGAAAAAGGTTTTAGATGGGATTCTTGTGGTCTGATGAAATCCACCTAAGTTCCCTCCTTCCCATCAAAACCCCGACCCTCTAAAAACCTTGACCAAAGAACCTTTTCTGGTATCCTTTTCAAACAATACCAATAACATCATGAAAAGAAGATATAATGATCAAAAAAATCGTTTCAGGCGGACAGACAGGTGCCGATAGAGCTGCTCTTGATGTAGCCGTTGAATACGGCATCCCACACGGAGGTTGGATTCCGAGGGGGCGTAAAACGGAAGATGGAAGACTTTCCGAGAAATATCATCTGAAAGAGATACAATCCATAAGCTATCCCCGGCGAACAGAGTTGAATGTCATTGATTCAGACGGCACTCTGATCATTTCTCACGGAAACCTTTCAGGTGGTTCGGCATATACTCTGGAAATGGCCAAGAAACATAAACGGCCTTGTGTTCACATTGACCTAAATGAAATAAGTGAATATAAAGCCGTGGAAATAATAAAGTATTGGACTGACGTAAAAGGAATAGAGACTTTAAACGTGGCCGGTGCAAGGGCCAGTGAAGACCCTGAAATCTATGAAGTTACAAAAAACCTACTTAAGTCCGTTCTCTATCCTCCTCCCGAACACATTGTTCCCCAGTTTCCCAAGACTATCCAAAAAGCAGTAGAAAACCTTATCTCCAGCCTATCCCTCAAGGACAAAACAGATATAGCCAATATGGAAGAGGGTGATCTTTTTCGATTGGAACCGATTCTGGGAAAGTATATCCGAGATCACTTTGGATTACGGTCAGGCAATGACAGGTTAATGCAATCGTGTCGGTCTGTTTCAGGAAATAATGATCTACGTGAAAATGATGCTTCTGCAGTCATCATCAATGAATTATGGAAGAGACTGCGCAAAACCCATTTATTGAGGGTTTTAAAATAATTTGAAAAGGAGGATATGATGGAGCAGGCGTTATCTGATGTGAAGGTATTGGATCTGAGTTGGTATGTCACCGGTCCTTACTGCACCAAACTCCTGGCCGATTACGGGGCCGAGGTTATCAAGGTGGAACGGCCTGTGGAAGGCGATCCCACCAGATGTATGGGCCCTTTTCCCGATGATTCCCCGCATCCGGAAAAAAGTGCTCTTTTTCTGCATCTCAACACCAACAAGCGAGGGATTAGCCTGAATCTCAAGAGCAAGCGTGGTCAGTGCATAGTCAAGGAACTGGTTCGGGAGGCAGACATTCTGGTTGAAAGTTTTCGACCGGGAGTGATGTCTAAACTGGGGCTTGATTACGAAACCCTGTCCCAAATCAATCCCAAACTGGTGATGACTTCCATCTCCAGCTTCGGCCAGACCGGCACTTACCGGGACTTCAAGGCTACGGACATGGTGGAATACGCCCTGGGCGGACCCATGTATGCCACAGGACTCCCGGATTATGAACCGCTTAAGGTGTATAATAATTCGGTCCAGTACCAGGCAGGGGCCTGCGCTGCCGTGGCCACCATGACCGCCCTGTTCGGAAGTGAAATGCGTGGAGAGGGTGAAATGGTGGATATCTCCATCATGGAGACCCAGGCGGCCGGCATCGACAGGACGCCCACCTTTCGAATCGCCTACCAGTACACCGGGGACGTCAACGTGCGTCTGCCTACAACTCAGGGCTTTGCCACTGGCGCGTTTCCCTGCAAAGACGGCTACGTGACGGTCATGGGTGGCTCCATTTTTTTCCCAAAATTGGCGGCCATGCTGGAAATGCCCGAACTGCTTGAACACCCGGTATACGCCAATCTTTTAGAACAAGCTAAGCCGGAAGTGGCCGAAGAATTCCTTTCCATCCTTTTGCCTTGGATGCTTGAACACACCAAAAGAGAGGTGTGGGAGGCCGCCCAGGCACAGAGGATGCTCAGTTCGCCCATATACACTACGGAGGATCTGCTCGCCGATCCACATTACAACGAGAGGGGATTCTGGGTGGACATTGATCATCCCCTGGCCGGTACGTTCAAGTATCCCGGTGCTCCTTTTAAAATGTCGGAGACGCCTTGGAAGATAAAAAAACCGGCGCCATTGCTGGGCCAGCATAACGAAGAGGTATTGGGTGACCTGGGATACAGTAAAGAAGACCTGGTGATTTTAAGACAGCAAGGTGTTATTTAGGTATGGCTGTAAAGGAGATGAATATGGGAAAATTACCGCTTGAAGGGATCAGAGTTGTAGCCGTCAGTGTCGTTTGGGCCGGCCCATTTGCCAGTTCCCTCCTGGCTGACTGGGGCGCGGAGGTGATTCGGGTTGAAAGCCTGCACCATTTCACAATGCTCACTCGGGGCTTTCCCATGATCAGGCCCCCTAAGGAGTTGGTTCAGGCGCGCCCCACCTGGGTCACAGCATACCCCAACTGGGACCCCGGAGAAAAACCATGGAACTGCTATCCAATCTTCCAGGCCCATGGCCGAAACAAGCTGAGCTGTACCATGGACTTGAGGCAACCCAGGGGGTCGGAGCTCTTTAAGGAGCTGGTGGCCAAAAGCGATATCGTTATCGAGAACAACCCTCCAGACACCATGGAGAAGATGGGTATCACCTACGAGGCATTGAAAGGGGTCAAGCCGGACATCATCATGGTCTCCATGCCCGGATTCGGGTGTACCGGTCCATACCGCAACTACCGTGCCCTGGGGGCCAACCTGGATGAAGCGGCCGGGCATACCTGGCTGCGTCGATATCGGGACATGGACCCTTCTTCTGCTTCCCTCATTCTGTTCAGTGACGCCTCGGCCGGGGCCCATGCCGCATTTGCTGCCCTCATGGCGCTACGCTATCGAAATCGCACCGGCAAAGGGCAGTTTATCGACCTGGCCCAGGTGGAAACCCTCATGCCCTACTTGGCTGAATCCATCATGGACTAGACCATGAACGGACGGGTTCAGGATACTCTGGGTAACCGCCACCCGTTCATGGCTCCTCACGGCTGCTATCGCTGCAAGGGAGAAGATCGCTGGGTGGTCATCGCCGTGAGTTCCCAGGAAGAGTGGCAGGCATTGTGCAGAGTTATGGATAGGCCGGAGCTTGAAACGGATGAACGATTCGCCGATACGTTGAGCCGCTATGGCCACCAGGATGAGCTGGATGCTATTATTGAAGAATGGACCAGCCAGCTTGAACACGTGGAGGTCATGAATCGCTTGCAGGAAGTGGGCGTGGCAGCCGGAGCGGTGCTGGACGACCGAGATGCCTATGACGATCCCCATCTGAAGGCTCGGGGATTTTTTCAGGAGATGACCCACCCCGACGTGGGGACCCATCCCTACCCGGGTCTTATGTGGAAAGCCTCAAAGACCCCAAATGCCATACGGACCCCTCCTGTCCGGTTGGGGGAACATAATGAATACGTCTATAAGGAGCTTCTGGGTATCTCTGATGAAGAATACGAACAATTGGAGGAGGAAGGGCATATCGGGACAGAGCCGTCTCCCGGAGCATTTTAACCATAAAGATACACTGATACACTAAACACAGCATCTCTTATGGACTTAGGATCGTGTTTGGGGATACCCCAATTAAGAAGCGATTCTTCTTGACTTGAAATTATTTTTTATTATTAATGCCAATTACATATTATCAACTCTTATTTCAACCTCATTTAGAGATCATTTTGATTTAATGTCTCTGAAATTCTACAACTTGTTGAATTTATAGGTATTTATCGAAGCCTGAGATTTTGCTTCATACATTCCAATTGGGGCGAAGCCCCTAAGTTCGGAGGTTAAGTGATATGGAACAGGCCCTATCTGGATTCAGAGTTCTCGATTTTGGTCATTACATTGCCGGGCCTTACGCTGCCATGCTTCTGGCAGAGCAGGGGGCCGAAGTCATTAAGGTGGAAAGACCGGGAGGTGATCCTCTTAGAGGTGATCAGGGATTCGTGGTCTGGAATCGCAGCAAAAAGGGTATTACCCTGGACCTAAAGAAGGAGGAAGGCCAAAAAGTCGCCCAAGAACTGGCCAAAACCGCCGATGTGATCATCGAAAACTTCAGACCTGGCGTGGCGGACAGGCTTGGCATCGGCTATGAATCACTTCGACAGGTAAACCCAAGGTTGATCTACTGCTCCATCTCCGGGTTCGGACAGGAGGGACCATATCGCGACTTGCCGGGTTGGGACCCAATGGTGGGATCCCTATCGGGGGCTATTGTTGAACAGGGAGGGGGACAAGAAAGCCCTCCCCTCTATCTCGTGTTACACCTGCCCAGCTACTATGCGGCCTTTATGGCCAGCCTTAGCATTGCATCGGCACTATTGGCCCGTGAGACAACGGGTGAAGGACAACGAGTCGATATCTCTTTATTTAGTTCTATGCTGGGCGCGCAAGCTACCGGCATGGTGGATTTTGAGGGTCGGTTTAGACTCCCATGGACAAACCCACAAGGTTCCATGCCCCTGTACAAGTTCTATCAAGGGAGCGACGGCAAGTGGTTCTTCCTGGGTTTAGGGAATATGGGTTTTTTTACCAAATTCGCCGTAGCTTTAGGCCGTGAAGAATGGTTGGCTGACCCACGCTTCGAGGGTGCACCCTTTCTCATCTTCCCTCCCGTTAGCCTAGAGATTATTGCCGAGTTCAAAGAGATGTTCGCCACCAAAACAAGGGATGAATGGTTGGAATTTCTGAAATCAGAGGATATCCCCTGTGCTGCTGCCCTGCCTGTGGAGGAGTTTCTTGATGATCCCCAGGTGAAGGCCAATGAGATGGTGGTGGAGATAGAAGAACCTGATCTGGGCAAGGTTCGAGAGATGGGAATTCCTGTCAGACTCAAAATAACTCCTGGTGAGATTAAGGGCCGCTCCCCAATGCTTAGTGAGCATACAAAGGAGATCCTAACGGACCTCATTGGCTATTCAGCCGAAAAGATAACCGAATTGAAAGAGACAGGAATCGTTTAAAAAAGCAAGGAGGATTGGAGATGCACCCTTTAGATGGTATCACGATAATTGATTTTACCACGATGTTGAACGGTCCATACACAACCACGTTGCTTTCTGATATGGGGGCTGAGGTGGTGAAGGTTGAACCTCCTGACGGAGATCCCTGGCGAATGGTTGGAGGAGGCTTTGTGGCTGTAAATCGAGGTAAAAGAGGGATCTGCGTTGATCTGAAAAAGGAGGAGGCCAGGGAGATCGTATATAAACTCATTGAAAAGAGCGATGGTGTGGTGGAAAACGCCCGCTGGGGCGTCTGGCACAAGCTCGGGCTTGACTATGAGTCTTTAGTTAAGAGAAAACCGGATCTTATCTATGTCTCTGTTCTGGGACATGGATCCAGCGGACCCCTCTCTTCAACACCAGGCTACGATCCCTTGCTCCAGTCCCGTAGCGGTCAGAGCGTTGGCCAAGGTGGTTTTGGAAAGCCTCCGGTCTTTCATCAGATAGCCCTAAACGATATGGCTACCCCCATGTTAGGAGCGTTCGGGGCTGTCCTGGCATTTCTCGTGCGGGCCAGAACGGGCAAGGGACAGCATGTTGAGTCATCTCTTACCAACGCCTCCATCGCACTACAGTCCAGAGATTTTATTGATTATGCCGGGATGGAACGGAAATATAAGGGAGATACGGACATAAAAGGACTCAGCGCAACCCATCGCTTTTACGAAGCTGGTGATAAGAGATGGGTATTTGTTATGTGCCGGCAACAGGAACACTGGCATAGCCTTTGCCAAATTTTGGGATTAAATGAACTACTCTCTGATTCTCGATTTGAAAGTGAAGAGGAGCGCGAGAAAAATGACGAGGCCTTAGTTGAGATTCTAGGTGGTGCCTTTCAAGGGAAGTCGTCCAACGAATGGATAGAAGCCCTAACAAAGGCTAATGTCCCAGCTGCCTTGGGGCAGAGTTCTGAAGAAGTACTAAAAGACCCCCATTGCGATGCCAATAACTTTTTTACCGAAATGCAGGATCCGCTGTTCGGACTGATGCGGTTTCTGGACGTTGGTCCAAAGCTTTCCCATACACCAGGGATTATTCGACGTTCTGCTCCCATGTTGGGACAGCACACTGAAGAGGTCATGGCAGAGTTGGGTTATACCAAGGAACAGATCAATGAACTGAAGGAGAAGCGGATCATCATCCAGGCAGTTGTACCAGAATAGCAGGATACGTTAGATTAGGTCCCTTCTAAACCATATCTCTTCATGACAGATCTTCTCTTTGTAAATGCCAATGTAATGACCATGGACCCGCTCTGTCCCAGGGCCGATGCAGTGGCCATTAAAGGCGGCCGGATCTTTGCCGTTGGAACCGAAAGCAATCTTAAGGATCTGAGAAACAACCGCACTGAAGTCATTGATCTTGGCGGCAAGACAATCCTACCCGGGTTTATAGACGCCCACCTTCACCTCCGCGCCTTGGCAGAGAGTCATGTTACCCTCAATATGGGTCCGGCAAGTGGCGTCTCCTCCATTGCTCATATCCAGGAGAGGATCCATCAACATGCCCTTAAGCTCCAGCCTGGAACGTGGATCAGGGCAGGGGGATACAATGAGGTCTACCTGGCTGAGCAACGTGATCCAAACCGCTGGGACCTGGATGCCGCTGCCCCCCGTCACCCTGTTAAGCTCACCCACCGTTCCGGTCACGCCCATGTCTTAAACAGCCTTGGATTAAGCTATGCCGGCGTTTCAATGGAGACACCCGATCCTGAGGAAGGGCTGATGGAGCGGGATTTGGAGACCGGGGAGCCCACCGGGGTATTTCATGGTCTGGGTGATTTCCTCTCAAAGGTGATACCGCCATTGGATGATTCTCAACTGGACCTGGGAGTTAAACTGGCCAGCCAGGAGTTGGTCTCCCGTGGTATCACGACTATTCAGGATGCTTCATCCCGTAACGATACGAAGCGCTGGCACTCTTTTGAACGATGGAAAAGGGATGGTTCGTTGAGATGTCGAATCATTATGATGCTGGGATTAAAAGGCTTTGAAGAATATCAGGCGGACAGGTTATCATCAAACATGGAGGAGAACCATCTACGCCCTGGGGGGGTGAAGATAGTTCTTGATGAAACCACGGGTAAGCTTTATCCGAGTCAGGAAGTCTTAAACGAGCTTGTGCTGTTGATCCATAAAATGGGCCTACAGGTAGCCATCCACGCTATTGAAGAGACAACCGTAGAGGCGGCCTGTAATGCTCTTGAGCACGCACTAAGGATCTTTCCACGGTCGAGTCACCGGCACCGGATCGAACACTGCTCTGTGTGCCCACCTGAATTGACAAGGCGTATCGCCTCCTTTGGAGGCATGGTGGTTACCAACCCTGCCTTTGTCTATTTTAGCGGTGAGAGATATCTTAAGACAGTCCCTTCTCATCAGCTTAAATTTCTATATCCCATTCGTAGCCTTATGAAAAAGGGTGTCCATGTGGCAGCCGGTTCAGATGCCCCTGTGGCTCCAGTCGATCCCTTAGCCGGTGTCTACGGAGCCGTTTCAAGGAAGGCTCAAAGTGGTGAGGTGGTTCTGGCGGAGGAGGGGATAACGTCCCATGAAGCCCTGAGGATGTATACTGAGATTGCTGCCAGGAGTTCATTTGAAGAAGACTTCAAAGGCATCATTGCTCCTGAGAAATTGGCGGATCTGGTGGTCTTAGGTGCTGATCCCACCGCAGTACCCATAGAAGAGATAAAGGAGATCCAGGTGGAGATGACCATTTTAGACGGTGAAGTGGTATATGCAGTTTAGATCAAGGTCTTGATAACCTCTTCGTAACCATCAACAAGCCTCTGGACCACTTCCCCTGCCTCAAGAATCTCATTGATCAGACCGGCTGAGGAACCACAATAGGCTTCACCATTATCCAGATCCCCTTCGAGGCCGGCTCTCCTGGAGGCAGCATGGCCTATGAACTCCCTGAGTTCGTCCGCTGAAGCTCCAGCCTCTTCCATGCTTAGGAGAGCTTGAGTGAATTCCGTTGTCTTGAGGCTCCTGGTGGGTATCAAACGGCGGCAGGTGATCACCGTATCCGTGTCCTTGGCCGTTAAAATGGCTTCCTTATAGGCCTGGCTTGCGATATTCTCCTTAACGGTAACAAAGCAAGTTCCCAGTTGAACCCCCTCAGCCCCGAGGGCGAAGGCTGCAGCTACCCCTCTCGAGTCGGCAATGCCGCCTGCCGCAATGACCGGTATGTTAACTGCGTCCACCACCTGAGGGATCAAAGAAAACAGAGGCAACTCATCAAATCCATTACGGGCCGCTGCTTCAACCCCCTCCACCACTATGGCATCCACACCGGCCGATTCAGCCACCTTGGCATGTTTGACAGAGCTAAGGACATGGAGGACCTTCGTTTCCTGACTGTGCAAAAGTTCTGTGTAGAGACGAGGATCTCCCGCTGCGGTGACCACTACCTGAACCCTTTGGGAAAGAATAAGGTCCATGATAAGACCGCAGTCACGAAGGTCTAGAGGGACATTAACTCCAAACGGTTTTTGGGTTAGCTGTTTGGCCTTTTCAATCTGGGAACTGAGATTCTCCACCGGGTCGCCATAGGGCTCCATACCGGCCATGGGGCTGATAACGCCCAGTCCTCCGGCATTGGACACTGCGGCGGCCAACCCGGCATCTGCCAACCAGAGCATACCTCCTTGCAGGATCGGATACTCAATGCCGAGTAAGTGACATATCCGCGTTCTTTTCATGAACAGCCTTCGGTTTAATCCGCCGGAGGCGGACAAGGGTTTAATTCCCCGCCGCTTGCGGCGTTACAATGTTTTTGTAGATACCCCGCTTCTCTGCGGCGGGGTAGTTCATCTGATTATGGAGATTAGGTGAGAACCCATCGGTTACATCTTTTTGGTTTCTTGTAACATTTTAGCTCTTTGAAAAAAATCTGTATATGATCCGGCGTGGAGGTCTTTTTAAAAAGCCGCCTCATAAAAATACTTTCGATGCTCGTGGAACGCCCCCAGGCATCTAATAAACCTATGGAAAAGGCAGAGAAGATGTGGGGGAAGAATTTCAACACTAATCTGACCCTCGGCCTGAGCTCGGGTCGAAGGCCGTCCCATGGAATGAGGGAGGGTTAGGCGGCTTTTGAAAGAGACCTCCACGGCCGGACTTGAATAACTTTCAAAGAGCTAAAATGTTACGGTTTATTAAATTACTGAAAAAGGAATAAAAAACGGCCTCAATAAAGGCCGCACCCATTCTTCTTGACTTAAACCGGGAGATGATCGACTGATTATATCATGGTCCGCTCAGTTTATGTGGGAAGATAATGTCTCTAGGTCCTAGTCGGATGACGGGTTTTTCTTGGGCTGCTGAATCTCCATATCTTTATCGCAGCAATTCGGATCGTTATCGCTTGCCTTGGTGCAGAGTATGACGGTTCCGCACTCCGGGCACTCATATCTTTTCCCTAATTGACTCATTTTGTACCTCCTAAGTTAAATTATGCAGAAAAGGTCTATTTTTGCGTCATTGGTTGTCCACAGCATTTGAGCTCACCTTCTCCGCCACGGGTGACAATATATGAGGCACCACATTTTTCACAAGTGTATTTTTTCCCAACCTGATTGGCCATCGTGGCTCTACCTCCTCACTTTAGTATTTTAACTCTAAAAAAATATCCAGGCACGATTGAAATGTCAAGAAAAATCCTTTCCATATTCCGCCAGGAGCTGTTTTCTGGAAAGCTTTCCCAGGGCACTCCTGGGCAGACTATCCACAAAGATCATCCCTCGCGGTCGCTTGAAGGAGGCCAGCCTCGACCTGGAAAACTCAATGATCTCTTCTGCTTTGACTTTCTCTCCCTTCTTTAAGACCACAATGGCACAGGGTTCCTGCCCCCACTCCTCGCTGGGGACACCGATAACGGCCGCTTCCTCCACTTTGGGATGGGAAGCGAGCACCTCTTCCACCTCTCTGGGGGATATATTTTCTCCTCCACGGATGATCAGGTCATCTGCCCGGCCAGAAAGAAATATATAACCATCTTCATCCATATAGCCCATATCCGATGTTCGAAGCCATCCATCTCGTGTAAAGGCCTTGGCGGTCTTTTCCTCATCCTGATAGTAACCTTTCATGATGCGTGGACCTCTGGCCACAATCTCTCCCACCACATTTGGTGGTACAGGGTTTTCATTCTCATCAATAATCCTGACCTCCACATCCGGCAAGGGTCTTCCGATTGAGGAGGCGAGTCGATTGAGTTTCTTTTTCTGTTCTTCCGGTGTCCCTGTGATATCATGGTCTTCGGGGCCTAAGGTGGTGATGGTGGAGCCAGTCTCGGTCTGACCAAAGGCATTGATAAAAGAGACCCCGGGAAAGAGCTTGATGGCCTTTTTGATAACCTTTAAGGGCATGGCAGCCGCCCCATAGGTGATAATCTTAAGGCTGGAGAGATCAAAGCTGGCAAAATCAGGGGAGTCAATGACCTGCTTGATCATAGTCGGGACAAGCATTGCACGATCGGCCTTCTCTGTCTGAACGGTCTCCATCCATTCTTTCACCTCGAACTGTCTCATCATAATGAGAGTCCGGCCCCCGTAAACAGCGGCCAACACACCCTGTAAACCGGCAACATGGTAGAGGGGCACTGTAAGCAGGTTTTTTTCCTCAATTTCCGGATCTGCCGGCTCTACGTTATCCAGGATGTATGTGGCAAAGCTGTTGTGGGTCAGGGGTACGGCCTTTGGACGCCCGGTGGTGCCGGAGGTGAACATAAGGATTGTGACATCCTCATCTTCGATCTCCGTGAAAAATTCCTCATCGGAACCCGAAGTCACCTGGTCTTCATAATCGAGCATGCCTTCTTGGGGGCCGTCGATGGAGATGCAGGTTTCAAGGCTCTTTAGATCCGGAAGGATCCCCCGGACCAGATCGATATATCTCTCTCCAAAAAACAGGACCTTGATCTCAGCGGTGTTGATCATATAAGTCAGTTCATCGGCCTTGGCCCTGAAATTGAGGGGGACGAAAATGCCGCCTGTCTTGGCTGTGGCAAAATAGGTCTCTATGTATTGAGGACAGTTTACACTCAGTATCCCCACCTTATCACCGTGGCCCACTCCGATGCCTGTGAGGACATTGGTGAGTCTATTGATGCGCTCGTTTGCCTGTTCGTAGCTCAATCGATTTTTTTCAAACACCGAAAAGTCCCGGTCAGGGCAGATTGCAACAGCTACATTTAAAAAATCCGTCGTGTTCATTTTTTTACTCCTTTACTTTTTATTTTTCATCCTGTGTTCGGCTCAATCCTTAAGGCCAGTCTCTTTTCCAGTTCCAGGCCCTGGGTCATGGGGAGATCCAGGCCCCTTGAAACGGCTTGTTTGACAGATCGAATGACCAGGGGATCAATAATAGCGATCTGGCTGGCCATCTCTTTGGCTGTTGATAAGAGTTGGTCCTTGGGTACCACCTTATTCACCAAACCGATTTGAAGTGCTTCACTGGCATTGACCCATCGATTTGTAAGCAGCATCTCAAGGGCTCTGCCGCACCCAACAGCACGTGGCACGGTCTGAGTTCCCCCGGCAGCGGGTATGATCCCCAGTCCCACTTCGGGAAGACCAAACTGGGCGTCATCTGCGGCGATAACGAGATCACAGCACAGTGCGATCTCGATTCCCGAGCCAAGGACATAACCATGGACAGCAGCCACAAGGGGCTGTGGAATCTTTATGAAAAGACCCCAGAGATCCGTATCAAAACGCACCTCTCGAGCCGCAGTTGGCGGTGGGGCTGTCAAGAATTCACTCAAATCAGCTCCAGCGCAGAAGGCCCTATCTCCAGCTCCTTTAAAGACAATCACCCTGATCTCCTCATCAATCATGATGGCGTTCAGGACTTCAAACATGTCGTCCCGCATGGCCATGTTATGAATATTCATAACTTTAGGGCGATTCAGAGTCACCCAGGCCACGTGGTCTGTTTTTTTATAGATCAGGGTTTCAAATGCGTTCATTTTCCCTCAAAGCGAGGATCTCTCTTCTCCCTAAAGGCCGTGATCCCTTCGGTGCGATCTTTTGTGGTATGGAGAAGGAAATAAAGATCCGCCTCAAGACGAAGACCTTGCTCCAGGGTCATGTCCATGCCCTTCATGATCGCTTCTTTAGCATGTCTCAAGGCGATGGGGCCTTTTGATGCGAGATCTTCAGCTATCTTAAGGACTGTGGGCATGAGTTCATCTGTTGTTACAACCGAATTGACCAGACCTATCCTTTGGGCTTCTTGGGAATCGAGGGTCAGACCTTGAAAAATCATTTCCAGGGCCTTGGTTCTTCCCACGAGGCGAGGGAGGCGCTGGGTCCCGCCGTCGAAAGGTATCTCATTATTTTTAATTTGAGGCATGGCAAAGAGGACATCCTTGGACGAGACCATTAGGTCGCAGGCAAGGGCAAGTTCAAGGCCCTGGCCAAAGGCGTTACCATTGATGGCTGCTATTACGGGCTGGGTCAGGGAGCCGATGATGGAGGCCACGGATAGATTATTGATGAATTCTTCCCGGGTTTTGAATGATGAGTAGGCCTCTGTTTCGGTCCCAATGGAGAAATACTCACCTTCCCCGGTAAGTAAAAGAACCCTGACCCCACTATCCCAGCCTACCTCGTTACTGATCTGTTTCAGTTCGACAGCCGTTTGAGCGGTTATGGCGTTTTTTTGCTCAGGCCGGTTAAGGGTTATGATTCCTATAGATTCTTTTTTTTCAAACAGAACTACCTTTTCGCCCATGGATAACGTCAGCTCTTTTTAAAATCCTTTTATTATTTTATTATTGTAGACGTTCACAGGTTCAGAATTCACAGTTCAGCCTGCGACGAGCCCATCGGCGGTGAGCCGCTCAGGGCCGAACCGCTCAGCCGAGTCGGGTTGCTTTTTTCGTTGACCTTGCTTGTAGGGCGGTTCAGATTTTCGGAGAAACAAGAACCCTGAACCCACGAACCATTGAACCCGTTAAGGGTTTATTATTATTGATGGATTGTGGGGCATAGTAACCTCATTTCAATCACAAGTCAACCGTAATAACTTGACACTTAAAACCCTCCAAGGCTATGTTTTTGGTAACATTTTAGCTCTTTGAAAAAATAATCCACATTTGATCCGGCGTGGAGGTCTCTTTCAAAAGTCGCCTAACCCTCCCTCATCCCATGGGACGGCAGCCAAGTGTTGAAATTCTTTCCGGGATAGCCCCAGAGGACGTCCTCCTTTGCCCCCCCATCTTCTCTGCCTTTTCCATAGTTTTATTAAATGCTTGGGGGCGTTCCACGAGCATCGGAAGTATTTTTATGAGGCGGCTTTTGAAAGAGACCTCCACGGCCGAGCTTCAATGACTTTCAAATTCTAAAATGTTACTGTTTTTTTGATTTCCATCCATGGAAAGGAGCCAAGAGCTATGAACAAGAAGGCCCTGGAGGGGATCAAGGTTTTGGATCTCAGTCAGCACGTCTCCGGGCCATACTGCACCAAACTGCTCGCTGCTTTGGGAGCCGAGGTCATAAAGATCGAAAAGCCCCGGCAAGGTGATATGGCCAGAAACATGGGTCCTTTTCTCAATGACAAGCCTAATCCTGAAACCAGTGCCCTTTTTCTTTACATGAATACCGGAAAGCAGGGTATCACCCTCAATCTGGAAAAACGGGCCGGTGTGGATCTCTTGAAAGCGATGATGAAGGACTCTGATGTCCTAGTGGAAAACTTTCAACCCTCAGTTATATCCAACCTGGGTCTCTGCTATGAGAATCTTAAAGAGATAAATCCAGGCTTGATCATGGTCTCCATCACCGATTTTGGCCAGACCGGCCCATATAGGAATTTCAAGGGGAGTCGTCTGATGGGCTATGCCCTTAGCGGGTATATGTATATCAACGGAGATCCGGACCGGGAGCCTCTGGCCGGAGGAGGAGAACAGCCGGCCTATCAGGGCGGATTGCATGCCTTTACGGGCACCATGGCCGCTCTTATCTCCCGTCAGACAACAGGACAAGGACAACATGTTGATGTCTCCACCATGGAATGTATGGCCTCCATTCACCAATTTACCCTTAACCGGTATGTCTATTCAGGAAAGATCCAAAAAAGAGTGGGGAATCGCTACATGTGGAGCCATCCCATCACTATCTATCCCTGCAAGGACGGCCACGTTTCCATCTCCGCAAGCACGGATGACCAGACGGAGATGCTGCTTACACTCATGGAGATGCCACATCTATTAGATGACCCCAGATTTCAGACGGGTTTTCATCGCCTGATCCACGCTGAGGAATTTGATGAACTGGTAAGACCTTGGTTCCTCCAGAAGACCAGGAAGGAGATTATAGAGTCTTGCCAGGAATGGCGGGTTCCGGCAGCCTATGTGAATGATGTGGCTGACCTCCTTGAAGATGAACAGTCCAAGGCGCGGGATTTTTGGGTGGAGCTGGATCATCCTGAGACAGGAACGTTGCCCTATGCCGGCCCTCCCTTCAAGATGTCTGAGACTCCGGCTAGGTATCATCGGGCTCCTCTGCTGGGAGAGCATAATGAAAAGGTCTACATGGACTGGCTGGGTTTGAGCAGAGATGAACTGGAAAGGCTCAAGGAAGAAGGGATAATATGAAGACCATCAAAATTCCCATATGAGGAGAGAGAACGTTGTCTAGTGCATTGAAGGGTACGCGTGTGCTGGATCTAACAAGGGTCTGGTCGGGACCCTTGGCCGGGAGAATTCTGGCCGATTTAGGGGCGGAAGTCATCCACATTATAGGACGTGTAACCGTGGCAGAGGCCCGGATCCCCCTGGATATGGCCGAAATGTTGGGAATATTTCCTGAAAACGATCCTGGCGAAAGACCCTGGAACCGCACGTCCAACGGGAATGATCTTGGAAGGAACAAGCTGGGATTCACTCTCGAGTTAAATACCGAACAAGGGGTTGAGATCTTTAAGCGTCTGGTCAAGATAAGTGATGTGGTCCTGGAGAATTACTCCCCAAGGGTGATGCCCAATCTGGGCCTGGACTACCAGGTCCTAAGAGATATAAATCCCGCCATCATCATGTGTGCCATGCCGGGTTTCGGCTCCACCGGTCCCTATAGGGATTATGTCTCCTACGGCACCAACCTTGATCCTGCCACAGGGCTAGCGAGCCTCATGGGTTATCCCGACGGGGATGCCCACCTATCAGGAAACGCCTATCCAGATCCGGTTGCTGCCTTGCACGCCACGGGCGCCATCTTAACCGCCCTGTTTCACCGGCATGGAACGGGCGAGGGACAGTATATCGATCTTTCCCAGGCTGAATCAGCCACTTGTGTTATCGGTGAGGCAGTCCTCGGTTATGCCCTTAATAAAAAAATTCCCCCTCGCCTGGGTAACCGGCATCCAATTTATGCCCCCCATGGTTGTTATCGGTGTAAGGGTGATGATAAGTGGGTGGTCATTGCCGTATCTACAGAGGAGGAATGGAGGGCTTTGGCCAAGGTCATAGGGAGTCCGGACTGGATTAAAGACGAAAGATTCATTGACCATACCGGCCGGCGGAAGAACCAGGATGAGCTTGATGGAATGATCGAGGCGTGGACCAGCCAATATACACACTATGAAGTTATGCATCTGCTTCAGAAGGCAGGTGTCCCTGGGGGAGCCGTGCTTGATGCTGCCGAACTCATATCCGATGAACATCTCCGGGAGAGGGATTTCTTCTGGGAGATGGATCATCCGGAGGTTGGTCCCCGGAAATACTGCGCCTTGCCAATCAAGCTTTCACATACTCCTGCCCAGAAGAGAAGGGCTGCACCCTGCATGGGAGAGCATAATGAATACGTACTCGGTGACCTACTGGGTCTTACCAGGGCTGAGATAGATCAACTTGAGGAAAACGGGATTGTTGGTACCCGGCCATTGGACTAAAGCTGATATAGTTGCAGATATACTTTATAATAAAGGAAAGATTCTTATTATGTAAAAGTATAATTTCCTATTAATTTTATTTCAAAAATCAGCTATATTAAGGAGGAAACTTCATGTATTACTTCGTCAGCACGTTTAATTTTAATCTAAATAACTATAAAACAAAGGAAGAGGCGTTGAAGCACTATCTTGAGTACCATGTGCCTCTTGTAAAGACCATGCCTGGATTGAAAAAATATATCATTGGGCCCATCGAAAAGACAAAGGGTGGTTCGAATCAATATGATCGCTTTGTCATTCTGGTCTTTGAAAGCCGAGATGCTTTGCGGGCTGCTTATCGCTCCGAAACGGGTAAAGCCGTCATTGAGGACGAAAATAGTCTCATTGGAGATTATAAGGTCCAATTGGTAGAGGCAGAGGAGGTTTTATCCTCCTAGAGATTCCGTCTGGCGACAGGGACATTCAATGCTTTAATCCGCCGGAGGCGGACAAGGGTTGAATTCCCCGCCGCTTGCGGCGTTACAATGTTTTTGTAGATACCCCGCTGCTCTGCGGCGGGGTAGTTCATTCTCAAATTGTGCCACAATAAAATAGATGGGGGGATGAGATGCAAGATTTAACGGGTAAGGTAGCTTGGATAACCGGAGGAGGCACCGGTATCGGCCAGGCTGCGGCCATAGCCCTGGCCGGAGCCGGGGTGTGCGCTGTTCTGTCAGGCCGGCGGAGAGAACCGCTTGAAGAGACGGCCCAAAAGATCCGGCAAGACGGAGGTAAGGCGGAGGAGGAACCCCTTGACGTCCAGGATTCCAAAGCCGTTCAGGGGGTGGCAGACCGGATCCGCCAGCGTCACGGACGACTGGACATCCTGATCAACAACGCGGGCTTAAACCTCCTGGACCGCCATTGGGGTGAAGTCAGTCCTGATGGTTGGGACCAAGTCATCGGTATCGATCTTAACGGTGCTTTTTACTGCTCCTCCGCCGTCCTGCCTATGATGCGTCAACAGCGGGACGGCCTGATCATCAATATCTCATCATGGGCGGGGCGTTTCGACACCTATCTGCCAGGGCCGGCCTACAACGCGGCTAAACACGCCATGCTAGCCATGAATGCCAGCCTCAATATCGAGGAATGCGCCAACGGCATCCGGGCCTGCGCCATCTGCCCGGCTGAGGTGGCCACACCGATCCTGGATGCGAGACCGATCCCGGTGAGCCCAGAGGACAAGGCGAGAATGCTCCAGACCGAGGACTTGGGCGAGACCATCCTTTTCGTGGCCAGAATGCCCAGCCATGTATGCATAAATGAGATCTTGATCAGTCCCACATGGAACCGGCTTTTCATAGGCAGCGACGACATGAGCGGACCGCCGCCGGGTTGAGTGATAGAATCAAGGGATTCATCTCAGGGTATCGGGGTTTGATTGCAGCGATTATATTGGAACATTGGCCGAAAGATCTGTATGAACAACACATTTTTAAACATAGATAGGAAGGAAAGCCATGAATTTCGAATTTACCGAAGAACAGGAGATGCTCCGCCGCACAGTCCATCGTTTTTGCGAAAAGGAGTTGAACCGAGAATATTGCCGCTGGTTGGACGAAAACGTTAACTTCGTACCAGAGGAACTCTGGAACAAGTTCGCCGACATCGGCTTCTTAGGGATGAACATCCCCAAGGAATACGGCGGTCTGGGGTTGGGTGTAACAGAAAACATAATCGTCATGGAAGAGCTGTCCACCGCCAGTATGGGTGTGGCATTGTGTTTAGGTACCACCCTTGGTTTTGGGGCTACACCCATCATGCACATGGGTACTGAAGAGCAGAAGAAAAATCATCTGCCCCATATCGCAGCTGGGAAACAGGTGTGGGCCTTGGCCCTGACCGAGCCCGCTGGAGGAACAGATATCCTGGGAGCAATCAAGACCAAGGCTGTAGATGCCGGTGATCATTGGGTTATCAACGGTCAAAAGGTTTTTATCTCATCCGCACACGCAGCCGACTATATCCTCACTGTTGCCATCACCAATCCAGATGCCAAACGGTCACACGGGTTGTCGTGCTTCATTGTTCCCCGATCCAGCGAAGGGATGGAACTCAGGCTTATCCCCAAATTAGGTAATCACGTCTGCGGAATCAACGAAATTTTTTACGAAGACGTAAGGGTCCCCAAGGAAAATCTTTTGGGTACTCTTCATGAAGGATGGTATGAACTTCTGCTCACCCTGAATACCGAGCGGATCTGGGTTTCGACGGCAAGCCTGGGGGTAGCCAAGGCCGCCTTCCGAGATGCCATGGAATACGCCAAACAGCGTGAGGCTTTCGGCGGGCCCATCGCCCGCTTTCAGATCATCCAGCATTACCTGGGTGAGATGGCCATTGAGATTGAAAACGCCCGAAACCTGATCTACAAGTGTGCTTGGCTGGCCGATCAGGGCCGGCCCATGCACATCGAGGCTTGCATGGCCAAGATCATGGCCTCTCGAGCCTCGGAAAAGGCGGCCATCTGGGGTATGGAGATCCTTGGCGGGTATGGTTACACCATGGAATACGATATGCAGCGCTATTTCAGGGATTACAAGCAAGGGGTCTTCTCCCCCATCACGGACGAGATGGCAATGAACATGATGATGAAGTTCATGGGATTACCCCAGTCATGGTAACATGCAATTCCCCACATGAGAGGTAATATGGCTGAATCCAATAAACCAACGAAGATCAAGCATGTCCCCATTGTGGCCCAAAGCAACGACCACCCCGCCCGCCTAACCGGGATACCCTGCCCCCGTTTCTTCAAAGAGGCGGAGCCCTTTGTCAAAACGCAGCTCCTGGTCCGTGAATATTATGGATTCGATGCCAACGTGGTTGCTTGGGACGTTTACAACATTGAAGCGGAGGCATTGGGCCAAAAGACCATCTATCATCCAAACGGTATACCGGACGTGGATCGCACCGATCCATTGATTCAATCGCCGGCGGATCTGGACCGGATTAAAGCCCCTGACCCGTATCGATCAGGGCGGATGCCTTGGGTCCATCGGATCAATAACCTGTTTCAGGAGATGACCGGTAGACCCCCGCGAGCATATTTCTGCGCTCCCTTCAGCCTGGCAGTCAATATTCGGGGATACGAAAACCTGATCGATGACATGGAGGAGCGTCCGGATTTCGTTCACCGGTTGTTTGAGTTCTTGTGCGATGACGTGTTGCTGCCGTATATCGAGGCCATGCGCGACTCATGCGGAAACCCGAATCTTCCCGCCGATGGAAATGACGCCTGGGCTTCTCCGCCGCTGATTAATCTGGACATGATGGAGGAGTTTGTGGTGGCCTATACCCAGAGACTGCGGGCTAAAGCCGGTGAAAAAGTGGTGACCCGAGGCAATTGGGGTGACAGTAGATGCCGGGATGTGGATCGTTTTATGACACAGAAATTGAAGTGCAGTCCGGGATATCTAAGTGTGCTGGACCCGGACCTGTTCCAGATTGGGCCTGAGCGGGTGAAGGCATTCGCCGACAGCCAAAATGCTTTGGTGACCGCTGGCGTTGACGCCCTTCTGTTAAAGAGCGGTCCGGTTGAGGCCATAGTGGAAAGGATTAAGTATTATATCGATGTCATGGCCCGTGACGGACGCGGCGTTATTTTTCTCAATCAGATCTCTGCCGACACGCCGCCGGAGCATATCCACGCTGCTGTGGCCGCCTGCCATACCTATGGTCGGTTTCCGATTCCGGACAATCTGGATGAGATTCCGTTTGAAATGCCGAAACGAGAAAGTTTTGGGGAATTCTTACGCCTCAAAGGCGAATCCATCCCCGGATACCATTCGTAAAAAAAAGTAACACTTTAGCTCTTTGAAAGCCATTCAAGACCAGCCGTGGAGGTCTCTTTCAAAAGCCGCCTCATAAAAATACTTCCGATGCTCGTGGAACGCCCCCAAGCATTTAATAAGGCTATGGAAAAGGCAGAGAGGATGTGGGTGGCAAAGGAGGACGTCCTCTGGGGCTATCCCGGGAAGAATTTCAACGCTAATCTGACCCTCGGCCTGAGCTCGGGTCGAAGGCCGTCCCATGGAATGAGGGAGGGTTAGGCGGCATTTGAAAGAGACCTCCACGCCGGATCAAATGCATATTTTTTTAGAGAGCTAAAATGTTACTAAAAAAACAACTAAGAAATGGAGCTTGAGGCATAGAATTGAGAGCAGACTTTGAGAAATTAGATCGGGCTTTTAATCCGAGGTGTATCGCTGTGGTAGGGGATTCAGGTGATTTTCAGTGGCTCCATGCTCACCGTAAATTCAAGGGGAAACTCTATTCTGTCCAGGTGAATCCCAAAACGATTGAGGTTATTAAGGAGATGGGCGTTGAAAATTATACCAGCCTTCTCCACATTCCTGATCCTGTGGATTTGGCCATTGTGTCTGTGAATAGAAAGGCGGCCCTTGAAGTGCTCGATGATTGTATACGTAAAGACGTGGGTGGTGCCTATTTCTTTACTTCAGGTTTCTCAGAGACCCTCACTGAAGAAGGGATAAAACTCGAGGGCCTTCTTAAGGAGAGGGCTGAAGAAGCCAGGTTTAACCTCATAGGACCCAACTGCATGGGGATATTCAATCCCAGGCTTGGCGTGAAGCAGGTGCGGGGGCAGTATGATGACACATCAGGTCAAGTAGGGTTCATCTCCCAGAGCGGTACCCATGCTCTAAATTTTGCCCTTGATGCACGTCTGCAAGGACTAACCATCAACAAATCCATAAGCTTTGGAAACGGTACGGTGCTTGATTCGGCCGAGTTCCTGGACTACTTCGGTCAGGATGAAGAGGTCAAGGTTATCGGCATGTATCTGGAAGGGGTAAGGGAGGGGAGGCGGTTCCTGGAAGTGCTCAGGGAGGTATCGGTCCGCAAACCTGTGGTGATATGGAAGGGGGGGCGGACCGAAGGCGGAGAGAGGGCTATTGCGTCCCACACGGGTTCTATGGCCGTGCCCCGAAACATCTGGGATGCTACGATGAGACAGTGTGGGGCCGTAAACATTGAAGGGATGGATGAACTCATTGATGCCCTGAAGGCCCTTCTGTATCTTTCGCCTGTTTCCGGCAAAAGGGTTGCCATTGCCGGCGGCTCCGGCGGGCAATCGGTGGCCATTGCTGATTCTGTTATTGAAGCCGGACTGGAAGTGCCTCCTCTCACGAAGGAGTCTTATGACGAGCTGGAAAAATTCTTTGATATTATTGGTGGCGGCTACGGTAATCCAATAGACACGGGCAACTCAAATCGTGACCAGTTGACGCGCATTATGGACATTATGGTTAAGGATGCCAATGTGGATAACATCGTGATGTTAATGGGGGTGGGGATGGGCGGATCTGGTCCCAGACAGTCGGATGGGGGCTCAGCCTCCCAGGACAAGCTCCCCGGTGGCACTGATTCCGTCATTGCTCTTAAGAAGAAAACGTCCAAGCCAGTGTTAGCGGCGGTGTCTGCTCCCTTTGCTCCGGGTGGTGTGCGGGAGGCTCGTGAGATGATTAAGGCGCTTCAAGAAGGTGGTGTTCCTGCATTTGTCTCTGTGGAACGGGCAGCCACGGCTCTGAGAAAGGCACTGGATTACTATAGTCAAAGGGATGTTCTCAAGTCATAAGTATAATCGAGTCAAAAATCGATCCGGTGTTATCTGTTATTGGTTAATGGTTTTGGAAAAATGATAACCTTCAGAATTCCATCTCCTTCAGATCCGGGGCCCTAATAAGCTTGGGCTCCGTATGGGACTCAACCTCGTCGGGAGTGACGCCAGGAGCCACCTCTAAAAGCATAAGCCCTTCCGGGGTCACGTCAATGACAGCCAAGTCGGTATAGATCCTTTTGACGCATCGCTTGGCGGTCAAGGGATAGGTGCATTCCTTAAGGATTTTGGGACGACCTTTATTATCAACGTGTTCCATCATTACGATCAGCCTCTTCACCCCTGCTGCCACATTCATGGCTCCGCCAATGCTGCCAAACTTACGTTCCGGTACAATCCAGTTTGCCAGGTCGCCTTTCTGGGAAACCTGGAATCCGCCCAAGATCCCCATGTCAATATGACCTCCGGTTATCATATTGAAAGAGACATGGCTGGGAAAGAACGAACCTCCGGGAAGTAATGTAACGTAGAATCCCGCGGCATTCATAACATCATGGTCTATCTCATCCAACTCCGGAGATGCACCGTAACCCAGCAATCCGTTTTCAGCTTGCAATAGAACTTCCATATGGGTTGGAAGATAGTTTAAAATGATGGCCGGCATTCCAGCGCCAAGGTTTACCGTAATGCCTTCGTACAATTCCTCCTTGCATATCTTGATGGCCATCAGTTCTCTTGTTAATGCCATTTCAGCCTCCTAAGTGTCAGACTCAAACTTATGTCCAACGTGCGGTAGATCGTCCATTTCAGAGGGTTGTTCTTTGTCCGGCCAGACAAGCTTCACCTCAGGGTACTTTGCTTTGGCTACCACGACTCGGTCTACATAGACAGAAGGGGTGTGAATGAAACTGGGATCGAGATCTCCCAATTCTACCAATTCATCCACCTCAACGATGGTTACATCGGCTGCTGTTGCGAAGGCGGTATTAAAATTGGAGGCTCCTTTTCGATAGATCAGGTTTCCCCATCGATCTGCCTTCCAGGCTTTGATCAGGGCGAAATTTGCCCTCAGAGGCTTTTCAAGGATATATTCCTTGCCGTCGAAGATCCTCACCTCCTTTCCATCGGCCACAGGTGTCCCCACACCCACTGGAGTATAGAACCCACCATAGCCTCCTCCACCCATCCACATCCTCATAACCATAGTGCCTTGGGGACAGCTCTCCACCTCCGCTTCTCCAGAAATAAGCTGCTCTTCAAAAGGGTTGTAAACCTGGGGCATGTGCTTTGGCGTGTAAAACACCGGAAAGGAAGTAATCATCTTTCGTATCTGCTTTGTTTCCTGCAAAGGCGTAAGCCCGCCTGCCGCCATTGTGGAGATGGCCGTCAGGTTTTTTGTCCCCTTCCGTTGCAGGGCCTCGATGAGATTCACAGCATACCCTGTTCCAACGAATCCTCCAAAGGCGATGGTAGCGCCGTCAAAGATGTCTCCGACCGCTTCCTCACAAGATGCAACAACCTTATTTATCATTCAAACACCTCCCGTTGTTTTATCTATATCTCTGGTTAGACATCTAAGCTTTCATATCGTATTCCTTAGCTCCCGGGTTTTTAATGGATATAATATCTAATTTAGAAAAATTTCGATAACTCTTTTAGAAAAACTTCGAAATTAGAAGAATCAGTAATTAATCTCGATTCTTGTAAGGAATGGGCATCAAGCATGAAAGAAAATAGATCCAGGACAGGATCGATGCAATACTAGAAGAGAAAACGAGGTATTAAACGAAATGAATAATAAGACCCCTGAACAAGATCAGATTTAATAACATAGCCAAGGGGACTAACAGAAAGGAAGAGTACGTGCTCTCTATGAGTAAAGATCTGGAACTAATAGTTTTTAGGTCTTTCTGTAAACTTAATCTTCTTTCTGATATTTGAATGAAACATTCACTCTGGCTCGGTAGGAGGTAACCTTTCCATTTTTCACAATTTAAAGCTTTAGCGACCATGAAAAATAGGCTTGCGTTTTTCAAGAAAAGCGCTAATCCCTTCCTTTGCATCACCAAAAGGGAGTGCTTATCAACTCAACTCCTTTTCCTCGCCTTGATCCTCAGCTCATGTCATGGTAGGACAATAATCCCCACCTCATCCCTCTTTATCAAAGGGGGGGAGGGGGGATTTGAAAATGGTTTTTCAGAGATCTCGAAAAAATGTCTTGACATCGATTGGGGGGGTATGCTAAATGGGTGGAAAAATCAGCGACTACGCCCAAAGGACGTAGTATGAGGAAGGTTCCTTAATGGGGCCGGATTACTGAAAATCTGGCAAATTTAATTGTAACTGTTTTTGTTTCTCAAGCTTCTCCTGGTTTTTTACATATTCGCGTATTTCTGATTCATTTAACCCTATTGTGTTAACACAGTATCATGGAACCCCCAAAAGCATAGCGGTAAATGGACGTTTGTGTCCCATAATTTCTCTGTTGATATTTAGTCACTTTTAACGTTTATATAACCGATCGCCATTGCAATACCAGTTTTTGGCGGAAAGCTTAAACACATATGGACATGGTCGGACATAGCGGGCCCTTCCAATATTTCAACGCCTTTATACGGGCATAACTCTTGAAAAATTTCACCGACTCGTTTTCTTGGTTTTCCGTAGAGTTTTTTCTTATACCAGTCTCACGGCCAAAGGCTGTGGTTTACGTTAACCATTAAATGATTAAAGGAGGTAAGAGCAAATGAAAAAGATAGTGTTTATTTCTTTAGCAGCGATATTGGCAGTGGGTCTACTTACACCCAGTTCCCCAGCGGCTGAACCCATCGTCGTTGGGTCCCCTACATCGTTTTATACGGCATCCGGTTGGGGTGCTCTTGAGTATTCTAAGATTGCCCTGGAGGAGATAAATGCCAAAGGAGGAGTGAATGTTGGTGGAGTGAAACGCCCGCTAAAGATTGTAACTGCGGATACAAGAGGCGGGGAGCCGGGAACTCCTGTTCATGAGGCGCTTATGGCCTATGAAAAAATGATTTTAGAGGAAAAGCCTGATGTTATTAATATCGGTGCCTTTCGCTCTGAGGTCCTTATGGCAGTCATGGACCTGGTAGCTAAGTACAAAATACCACACATGGGTGGTATTGCCCAGACTCCGAAGTTCAGAGATAGAGTTATAGAGAACCCTGAGAAGTACAAATATTTATTCCGCTGCACGACTCATTCTCACCTTCTTGTTAAATTTTATCTGGCACAACTGCATGACTATCTTAAGGAAAAATATGGACTTACCAAGATTATATTTATGGCACAAGATAGCTTATGGAACACGGCGGTTGTTGAAACCCTAAGGGAGTACTGCATAAAAACCGGTTGGCAAGACTTAGGCTATAGCAAATATGCGGGGGGTGCTACTGACTTTTCCCCATTTCTTATTAAAGCGAAGAAGGGGGGGGCCCAAGTAATCGTTAATTCATTTGATGTCCCCTTAGGGGCCGGGAATTTTGTCAAGCAGCTCGTGGGAATGAAGTTGCCTGCAATTCTTACGGGGTTCAGCATGCCATTGGCTTCACCGGCGGCATGGGAGACTATGGGTCCTGGGATAGAGTATGCTCTACAAGTAGAGTTTCCAGCCGGTTGTACCGTACCCTTGAAGAAGCGACCGGGAAGCGTGGAGATTCTTGAGAAGTACAAAAAGATGTTCAATAGATTACCCATGTCTTCCTCTACCATATCAGGCTATATGGGTATGTATATTTTAGCCGATGCTATGGAGCGAGCAGGAACCCTCGATGCGGATGCCCTTGTCGCAGCACTTGAAAAAACTGATCTCATGTTGATTCCGGGAAGATGCAGATTCGATGAGGGTCATCAGTTAATTTATGGCTTAGATCCAAAGGAATCAGCCTTGTCTGTGATCGTCCAATGGGTGAAGCCGGGAGTTAGGGTAGCTGTTTATCCGCCAGCTGTTGCTGATGCGGAGATACAGATGCCTAAAATGAAATAGTGCACGGGAATAAGGAGCGAGTGAATCCTTCCAGGATTCGCTCGCTTGCAGCATGTGGTATGGGCGAAAAATAATTTTCATGTTGAGATGAAGAATGGAAGCAGTACTGATCTACGGCATAATAAGTGGCATGATGCTATCTCTCTGGACAGTGGGACTTAGTCTTACTTATGGCATTAGTGGCGTGGCTAACTTTGCTCACGGAGCGTTATATATTGGCGCTGGCATTATTTGTTGGTCTTTTATGCATTATGCCGGGTTACCTTTTGCCGTCTCGGCGATCATCAGTATAGTTCTAACCGGGCTTGCAGGTTTGGGCATATACTGGGGGCTTTTGCTGCGCGTAAGAGGAATAATATTTGCCGAGGTTATTGTAACTTTTGCAACAGGAGTGGCGATTTTGGAGTTCCTGTTATGGAAAGGCTTTCATGGATACGAGTACGCCCTACCTGCTTTTGTAGAGGGCACTGTGGAAATTCTGGGGATACCTGTAGATTACCAGCGTCTCTTTATCGTCGGCTTTGGGGTGGCCTTAATCGCTTTTCTGTGGTTCTTCACTCATAACACGAGGATCGGGTTAGCATTCCGGGGGATAGCACAGAATGAGCGTACTGCTATCTCCCTGGGAATAGACTCCGACTGGATAGGCGCCCTTAGTCTAGCCTTCGGGTCGGCTTTAGCAGCGGTAGCTGCCGTTGTCGTTCTGCCTCTAGGACTCATAGAGTCAAATATCGGAGGTGACGTGCTGATCTATGCTGTCTGTGTAGCGGTTGTGGGTGGATTAGAGAGCATTCCAGGGATGATCCTGGCAAGCTTTATCATTGGATTCGGTCAGGTTGCCACAGCAACGTACTGGAATCCTGAGTGGATGATAGTTGTACCCATGGCAGCCATTATTCTGATTTTAGCAATTAGACCGTCAGGTCTGCTCGGTAAATTTAAGGAACTCGAAGAAAGGGTTTAAATTGGCTGAAGCAGAGATAGATTATCGAAAAGAGAGAATAGATCGAGGGATAAAAGCAAGAGCTGACACCATTTTTGCCATTTCCTCCTACAGGGATATATTGTATTTGCTCCTTCCGAGAGCTTTGCCAGTTGTGGCGCTCCTCGTTTTGCCTTTGATTTTATCACAATACTGGGTAAAGGTTTTAACTCATACTTGTATGATTGCTCTTCTGGCCTTAAGCTGGGATCTTCTGGCCTCGATTGGACTTGTCTCTTTTGGACAAGCTTTGCTTTTTGGCGTTGGAGCTTACATAAGCGGTGCTCTCAATCACTACTTTAATTTGCCTTATGGCCTCGCTATGCTCATAGCGGTTTTCGGCGGAGGAATTTTTTGTGCCCTTTTACTAGCGCCTGTTGTGAGGCTAAGAGGCGTATACTTTGCCATCTTTAGTTTAATGTTGTCCATGTTATCTCCCAGATTAATCGACTCTACTGACATTCTTGGGGGCTCTCACGGGTTAGCCCCTGTTGCTCTCTTCGGCAGTGATTTGGTCGCGACATATGTAGCTGTGGGAGCTGTCTTAGTATGTCTTTTTGGTTTTCGCAGATTGATTAATGAAGACTATGGCGTGGTGATGATGGCAATTAGAGACGATGACCGTGCCGTTATGAGTGCTGGAATTAATATATACTGGCGCAAAATCCAGGCATTATTTATTGCAAGCACAGTAGGATGCTTTGCCGGCGCTTTTACGACTCACCATTTTGGTTTCGTTGGCATGACCGCCTTCTCTATGGATTATTCTGTGCTGCCTTTAGCCTCTGCAGTTTTGGGGGGCGCGGGTACCTTTGCCGGTGCCCTAACAGGCGCTATGATCCTGGTCCCCCTCTCCGAGTCCCTTCGTGCCATAGGGGGTCTGAGGATAGTATGTTATTGTGTAATTTTGATCGCCGCTGTTGTCTTTTTACCTGAGGGCATCTTTCATTACATCGCGAGAAAATATAATCAGTTTGAAAGGATCGTGAAGGTTTAATATCAATGGAAGGCAAGCCGCTTTTAAAGGTTGAAAAGCTGACTAAACATTTTGGTGGTGTTGTCGCAGTGCACGACGTGAGTTTTGAGCTGCGTGCTGGAGAATTATTAGGGATTATTGGGCCTAATGGCGCTGGAAAGACCACGCTCGTTAATCTGATCACTGGCTTTGTAAAGCCTGATTCAGGAGAGGTTCTCTTTGGCGGAAAGGAGATCACGGGCAAGATGCCTTACACGATAGCTGGTTATGGTATTGCTCGTACCTTTCAGATGGTGAGGCTCTTCCATGCTCTTCCGGCTTTCAAGAATGTTATCATTCCTTTATGCTCCCCCAGGGTTAAAAAGCTAATAGGGGGCAAATATGGTGAAAGGGATGATGTGGCCATTGATCTCCTGGATGATATGGGGTTTGAGCGTGATTCCTTTGTGCCATACAAACTGGCGGGCAGTCTTCCCCATGGATATTTGAAGCGCCTTGACTTGGCTCGTGCTATGGCTCTTCGCCCCGATTTGCTTATTCTCGATGAGCTCTTCTCAGGGATGGCCATGTCTGAGGTGGCGAGCACGTTGTCCATAATTGAAAGGTTTAGCGAAAGTGGTTTGACTGTTGTCATGATTGAGCATAGATTAAAGGAGCTTTTCCGTGTAGCGGATAGAGTCATGGTGCTCAATTTTGGTCTAAAGATTGCCGAAGGGTCTCCTAAAGAGGTTATGGAGAGTGAGGCAGTAAAAAATGTCTATCTTGGGACCGAAGAAGAGGGATAGCAGTGGCAGAAAAGATGCTTGAAGTGAGAAATCTTATGGTGTTTTTCGAAAATGCTCTTGCCATAAATGACCTCAGTTTAGAGGTTAACCGGGGAGAGATTGTAAGCGTGCTGGGCTCTAATAGTGCAGGAAAAACCACTTTAATGAACACTGTTTCGGGTTTGATCCTTGATATGAAGAAGAAAGAGAAAAGAAAGGGTGGGGAGAGGATCACCATAATGGGCGAAATAGAGTTCGAAGGAGAAAATATCTTTAATACTAAAGCCAGTGATAGGATTAGAAAAGGGATCGCTCTAAGCCGCGAAAGGCACCCTATCTTCCCGGATAGCAGCGTGGAAGAGAATTTGAAGATAGCCGCATATTTGCGGAGGGACCAAGAAGTTAAGAAAAGCTTCGAATTTGCCTACTCTATTTTTCCCTCCTTAAAAGCGTTAAGGAAAAGGAAAGCCGGTTTTTGTAGTGGTGGAGAGCAACAGATGCTTTCCATCAATATGGCTTTAATGACAAAGCCTAAGCTTTTGCTTCTCGATGAGCCTTTACTTGGACTTAGTCCCGCTTTCCAAAGGGATTTGCTTAGGGCGATAAAGCAGATTGGAGAGGAAGGAATGACGATTTTGGTAACGGAACAGTTCGCTCGGACTCTATTGCCTATTGTTGATCGAGGCTATGTAGTAGAAAATGGCATGCTGACTTTTCAGGGCACTGGGCGGGAGCTAATGGATAATCCTGAGATAATGTCTGCATTTATGGGCATGTAATGAGATACAGGGAGTAAGAGATGACGGAGTTACTTGCCGATACCATTTACGGATGTTTTGAAGAGATAGCAATAAAGTTTCCTGATAAGGTTGCGCTGATATGTTTGGGAGAAAAATATAGTTATTCTGAGCTAAGGGAAATGGTTTTAAAATTTGCGGCTTCCTTAAATGAATTGGGTATACAGGAGAGGGACAGGGTTATTTTATATCTTTATAACCTTCCACAGACGATTATAGCCTGGCTGGCCATCCAGCGGCTTGGCGCTATAGCTATTCCTATTGCTCCTGTATATCCGGCTTATGATCTTAGATATCTAGCCAATGATAGCGGAGCGGAGACAATATTGTGCATGGATACCAACCTTAGCTATGTAGCCGAGGTTCTTCCCGACACCCCCTTAAAAAGAGTTATCATCACGAATATGGTTGATCTTGTGCCTTTGTGGAAAAGGCTTGTTGCCAGGGGATTTGACAGAGTTCCCAAAGGAAAGATCCCTTCAGGTGAGGATTTCTACTCTTTTAGAAAGCTGCTGAGCGATGGTCGTCCTTCATCCCTACCTCCTTTCCAAGCGGAGGGCGGCGATGAAGTGGCTATGATGCTTTATACCGGCGGCACCACAGGGTTTCCTAAAGGCGTGCCCTTACCATGTGGCCTTATTTTAGATAACTTAGTAGAGTGGAGAAAGACATCAGAAGGTGTAATCCCCCTCGGGGAAGATATTGTCATATTAGCAGCCCCTTTTTATCATATTATTGGTGAGCTTGCTGTAGCAGGACCTCTACTCATCGGAGGAGAGACTTTAATCGTATTGCCCCGAGTTATTTTAGATGGTACGTTTGATCATATTCAACGATATAAGGCAAAGCACATGTTCGCAGTTCCAGCCATGTACCGCATGATCTTGGAGCATGACAGGGTAGAATACTACGATCTGAGCTCACTTAAATTCTGCGGGGCTGGCGGTGATGTTTTGCCTATGGAAGTAGCAAATAGATGGTCTAGGAAGTTCGGGATACCTCTATATCAAGGCTATGGAGCAACGGAGGTTGGTGGTCCCAGTTCCCTATCTTACTCAGCGGATGGAATCTACCCAGAGGGGTGCGCAGGCAAACTTGTTCCAGGCAAAAAGTATAAGATTGTAGATCCCGATACGCTGGAACCTGTTCCTCCTGGAAAACCCGGGGAATTGTTACAAACTTCAAGATATGCGGTAAAAAGTTATTGGAATAAACCCGAGGAGACTGCTGAGTGCTTTTTAAACATAGATGGGGACGTTTGGTATAGAACAAAAGACATTGTTGAGGTGGATAAAGATAACTATCTTTACTTCCGGGATAGATCAGTAGACATGATTAAGTCTAAGGGTTATCGGATATCCGCCGCAGAGATAGAAAGAGTATTTCAGGAGCATCACGCAGTAATAGCTACCTCGGTCATTGGTGTGCCCGACATAAAGATAGGTGAGCGGATAAAGGCCTTTGTAGTCCTCAAGGAAGATATAAGAGGCGTTAGCAGCTGGGAATTAATGAAGTGGTGCCGGGATAGACTTGCTCCATACAAGGTCCCTCACTACATAGAATTCCGGGACATGCTGCCTAAATCCAAGGTAGGAAAGTACTTAAGACGTGAATTGAGAGATGAGGAGCGGAGGAAGGTCGAGTAGGCTTAAACCTTCGCTCGTCTCTGAAAAATTGGGCAAGATTCATTCAGAAAATTTATAAGGTGGAGATCTGCTTATCTGATAAGTGATTATATGCCGAAGGTCACGACTTCAGCGTGATAGACCCCGAGTATCCGGAGGTCTGCTCGTTCGACCTGGAGGCTCTCGACAGGCCCGCCTGATATCTGGAATGGAAAAATCTTCATATTGTATATCTAGAAACCCGGCTGTGATTTTCGTTTACTATTATTCTTGAATGGAATTTTCACCAGAAATATTTTGCGTACTATATAATCGATGCTTGGAGTGAGCTATTATTGGAGTGATGTCTGATCGCCAGAAACTCTGTTCACTCTCCCCGTCTAAAATTTAAACAACTGCTTCAAAATCAATAGTTCCAGCCTTTCGCCCTACATTATTGCACCGATAGTAAGAGGACGTTAAACAAATCAATCAATGAGCTTTGATCAGAAAAGGCAGTTGCTTCACCCTAATTTTGATGGTATAGATAGAACTTAGGGGCTTCGCCCCAATTTGAATGTTGGAGGCCAAATCTCATGTCTCAATAAACACCTTTTAAATTCAATAAGTCGTAGAATTTCCGAGACGTCACATTGTAATGGCTTGAACACGGCAATTCTTTGAAAATATATTTAGTAGCAGGAGGAGACTCATGAAAGCAAAAGCAGCTATTTTTAGGGGGCCCAGGGAGCCCATTGAAATTAAAGAGTATGAACTTCCTGAAGTTGATGAGAGGGGTGTTCTCATAAAGGTATCACTCGCGAACATCTGCGGATCGGATCTACATATCTGGCGTGGAGAAGCATTTTCTCCCAAAGGGGCCGTGATGGGTCACGAGATGACCGGCAGGATCGCGAGTCTCGGCTCTGGCATCTCCACGGATGCCACAGGTAAGCCACTAAAGGAGGGAGATCGGGTTGTCTATCCTTACTTTCAGTTTTGCGGGGCCTGTAGGCCATGCCAGCATGGTAGGAGGACCGCGTGCCAAAGTACACTCCAATATCCTATGACGTCGGCCGATGTTCCACCTCATTTTCGAGGTGCCATGGCAGAATATTATTACTTACCTCCAGGAAATCCCATCTTCAAGGTACCTGATACATTAAGCGATGAAGTGGTTGCCCCTGTGAACTGTGCCTTGAGTCAGGTCATCTCCGGTCTCTCCATATCTTCTATGAAGCTAGGCGATGCCGTGGTGGTTCAGGGAGCAGGGGGTCTTGGGCTTTATTGTACCGCAGTAGCCAAGGATATGGGGGCCAGGATCGTCATTGTCCTTGACCGTGATCAGGGTCGACTTGATTTAGCGAAAGATTTTGGTGCTGATGTAATCTTTAATGTTGATGAATTCAAGGAGACTAAAGAAATTGTTGCCCAGATCAGAAAGCTCACAGATGGACAGGGAGCCGATGTGGTGATGGGTCTTACCGGTGTTCCCACCACGACCTATGAAGGCCTTAGAATGCTCGTTTCCGGTGGATGCATGGTGGAGATCGGGAACATCAGCATCGGGGGTAAGGTTCCAATGGACCCTGCCTATATGGTGCTTCGCAGCCTTTCCCTGAAGGGAGTCGCTGTTTACGAACCATGGGCCCTGGCAGCAGCCCTTGACTTTCTGGAACGTAACAGGGAAAAGCTCCCATTGGACCGCATCCTCTCCCACAAATTCTCTTTTGAGGATATAAACAAAGCCTTCGAAATGGCAGACCGTGGGGAGGTTGTTCGTGCCACCATCTCTTTCGAGGACTGATGGAATTCTTATGGTCAGAACCCTCTAACGGGATAACACGTTGTATTTGGAGGACAGGAGAGATTGATATCTGGTGGACCACAGGAGCACAGAGTCGAACTTAATGGATTATCACTTCATTATCTGGGATGGGGAGAAAAAACTGCCCCCACTATACTGTTTTTACACGGTTTTTTAAGTCAGGCATACATATGGTACAGTCTTGCCTCTAAATTCACTCCTGACTACCATGTGGTAGCCCTAAACCAACGGGGGCACGGAAAAAGTGATTGGTCCACAGATGGTGCCTATAACATAGATGATCATTTCATCGATTTAGCGCACTTTATCGAGCGACTTGATCTGAAAGAGCTCATTCTCATAGGTCATTCTATGGGAGGCCGAAATGCCCTTTTCTACACAGCTTGTATCCCGGATCGAATAGCAAAACTGATTCTGGTTGATGCCCGTCCAGGGAACAGTGATGAGTCAGTCACTGCCTTGAAAAGAATGTTGGATAGCATTGGATTTGGATATGGCGATCTCGATGATTTTTTACAAAAAGCACAAACCCTCTATCCAGACCTTTCGCTCAAGGCTAGTTTTGACCTTATCCATTCCAGAGGAAAAGACGTCTTTGCTGGCAGATCTATGTCTACTTACGATCCTTGGATGATCATCGCATCCCGGTTGGCCGAATTTATGGTGGAAGAACTCTGGCCTTTTATGGAGAGTATTCCTTGTCCCACGCTGATTGTTCGGGGTGAATATAGTACCTTTGTATCACAGGGTGAGGCGGAGAATATGCGTCAAATGATTCCCAATGCCGAGATTGCCGTCATTCCAAGGGCTTCACATCTACCGATGATAGAGAATCAAGTCGCCTTTAAAGAGGCTGTACTTTCTTTCTTGGATTGATTATTCATTTTCTAAAGTAAACCTGATTCGGCCTAATACAGGCAGGATCAACTTGCCTATTGATCTTCGACCATGCATATCTGACTTAAACTTAAGGAGATTTTCTTAAGAAATCTTATGGAAAAACATTTTTCTCTCATCAGAATCGAAAACAGATTACAATCGCTCACCCAGTTCTCTGGCTCCTCAGGTGTTGTCTTCAGATCTGGTGAGCAGATATACGCCTATCCTGAGGAATTACATAAAACCGTAAAGGAGTCCATAAAATCTGAAGGTGAGATGGGTTTGGCCGGCTCTCCAGGGGGTATCACAAATACCAAGACCATACCTCTCAGTAACGGTCAATTGATCTTGATTGATCCTTCCACATCACTTGATGAGCGTACCTTAAGATACTTAGGTGAAGAGTTACAAGAAGAGGTTCAAATTACTTCTATTTTTGACACCATTTTAGAAGCCAATATGGCGATCTCCTCAAATCTGAATCTAAATACCCTACTTCACATAGTCATGAGTCTTACGGAAGAGTTAATAGAACCTGAGGTGAGTGCTGTCATGCTCTTGAGTCAAGACAAAAAAGAGCTCTATTGGGAGATATCGAGAGGCGAAAAATCAGATTTCTTTCTAGACAGAATCACATTACCCGTGGGTGAAGGTATCGGGGGACATGTTGCCCAGACAGGGGAGTCCATTTTACTCAACGATGTAAGTGAAGACCCTAGATGGTGTAGCTCATATGATGAAAAGAGCGGGTTTGAGACCCGGTCAATGCTATGTGTACCGGTGAAATTTCATGGAGAGATATTGGGCGTTATAGAGGTTATCAATAAAAAGAAAGGAGAATTTACTTTAAGGGACTTAAGGATCCTTGAGATCCTCGCAGCGCAAACAGGGGGTGCCATAGAGAATGCAAGGATACATGGCGAATTGGAGGAGGCTTATGAAGAGCTTAAGGTCTTGGATAAGGCAAAAGAGAGGATAATCAATCATCTGTCCCATGAGTTAAAAACACCCCTGGCGCTTATCTCGAGCGTATTTGAAATAATATCCAGAGAGGTGGAGGGTGCAGACATTACAAGGTTGGAAAAAACCATCAGAAGAGGGAAACGTAATCTGAATAGACTATTAGAGCTTCAGGTAAAAATTGATGACATACTCAATCAACGATCAGTTGAAGAGAAAGAGAGAATAATCCATATTATTGAAGACGCAGCAAGCTTTGTGGAAGAGCTTGGTGAAAAAAGCAAGGAGAGAATCGCAGATGTTTTAGAGATTATCTCTAACCGAATAGAATCTCTGTATAGCGTTGAAGAGACACATATGGGAAAAATTCTGCTTAACGAGTTCTTAGATGACGTATGTGATGAAGCGATCTTTTCCATGGGGGGGAGGGATCTGACCATTATCAGGAATTTTGAAAAGGATTTAGTCCTGACTATGGATAGAGACGTCCTCAAGAAAGTGTGCGGTGGTTTATTAAAAAACGCAATCGAAAACACACCAGATGAAGGAGAGATAGAGATTCGTGCCAAATTGGAAGATGATGAGATACGGATCGATTTTCATGATGGTGGCATCGGAATTACCCCACAAAACCAGAAGATGATTTTCGGAGGGTTTTTTCATACCCAGGAAACCGATCTCTATTCATCAAAAACGCCGTATGAATTTTATACTGGAGGGTCCGGATCTGATCTCCTGAGAATCAAGATCTTTTCTGAAAGATTTGGATTCTCTGTGGATTTCAACAGCACACGTTGTAAATTCATACCCGGGGACATGGATAGATGTCCGGGTAAAATTTCATCCTGTGAATACATCACAGAAAAGTCAGAATGTATCACCGCTAGTGGTAGTACCTTTTCAATTAAGTTTCCCGCCAGCTTAAACCAATTGGAGTAATATGAGGAAAAGACTGTATCTATGTTGTTCCGGCTCCAGATGAGAAGAATTGAATCATATCTTTTTTTCTTGACCTGGTAAGTTGAAAGGGGTATTTAAAAAAATTTAGGGTTTTACAATTGTTTAACCTCATTTAGAGGCCATCCCCTTGGAAATCCATTTAAAAAGCAGCAACTTAACTCCTGCTTCTTATTTTTTGAGTAAGCTCACAAGCCTCAATACAAGTAGCGAGAGATAAGCATAATTTCCAAGAAAACCGATATTTAAAAGGGGGACTATTGAAAGTTCTTTTGATCTACCCTGAAATTCCAGACACATTTTGGAGTTTTAAGCACGCCCTCAAATTTATTCGGAAAAAATCGGCCTACCCCCCCCTCGGTCTACTAACGGTAGGGGCCATGCTACCCCAAGAATGGTCAAAACGATTAAAAGATCTTAATGTGACAAAACTCACAGAAGAGGATCTAGTATGGGCTGATTACGCCTTTATTAGTGGTATGGTGGTTCAGAGAGATACAGCTCGACAAACCATTACCCGGTGCAGGGAAACAGGTCTGAAGGTCGTTGCCGGGGGGCCGCTCTTCACCAGCGAACATGAGCAATTTGAGGGAGTCGATCATTTTGTGCTCAATGAAGCCGAATTGACTCTCCCGCCTTTTTTAGCGGATCTGGACAGGGGCTGTGCCAAACGCATATATCAAACATCCGAGTTTAACGATATACGGAAAACACCGGCTCCCATCTGGGAGCTTGCCGATCTCAAACAGTATGCCGCAATGAGTGTCCAGTTTTCAAGGGGATGCCCTTTTGATTGCGAATTCTGCAACGTAACAGCCCTGTTTGGACACCGACCCCGCATCAAGACCACGAACCAGATTATTTCCGAATTAGATGCTCTCTATGGCTTGGGATGGCGTGGCCAGATCTTTTTTGTTGATGACAACTTCATCGGTAATAAAAACTATCTCAAGACACAACTTTTACCTGCTTTAATGGAATGGCGAAAAAACAAGCGAGGTGTACCCTTTAATACGGAAGCCTCCGTAAATCTGGCTGATGATAAGCCTCTCATGGAGATGATGGTTAAGGCGGGATTTGATACAGTTTTTATCGGGATCGAAACACCTGATGAGGAAAGTCTGGCTGAATGCAATAAAAAGCAGAATAAAAACCGTGATCTGCTTGAGAGTGTAAAAAACATCCAGAGATCGGGACTGCAGGTACAGGGAGGTTTTATTGTCGGCTTCGACAATGATACGCACTCTATATTCCAACGGCAGATTGAATTTATCCAGAAAAGCGGCATCGTGACCGCCATGGTGGGCCTGCTTCAAGCCCCTGCTGGCACAAAGCTGTACAAACGCCTTAAAAAAGAAGGTCGCTTGATGGGTGATACTTCGGGAGATAATGTAGACGGGACAACAAACATAGTCCCCAGGATGGATCTTGAGGAGTTATACGAGGGATATAGGGATATTATGCAGCATATCTATTCACCCAAGCTTTACTATCAGCGTATTAAGACCTTCCTTCGTGAATATAAGGCCACAAAGATTCAAAATCCCCTGGACTTACAGCACGTTTTGGCCTTCTTCCGCTCCAGCATTCGCCTGGGGATTTTTGGGAGAGAGCGATTCCAGTATTGGAAGATCTTGTTGTGGACTCTTTTTCGCCGCCCCGGACTGTTCCCATTAGCAATTACTTTGGCGATTTACGGGCATCATTTCCGTAAGATATGTGCTTTACACATCATTTAAACGAATGGCAGTATTAGATAAATAGCTCTTAGGATAAATAATCCATTTAAGATGCTAGAGGACAAACCCATCGCATTATGATTACGAGATTTCATCTCAAATAGGTTCGGAAGATAATTTCGTGCATACATGGTGAACAATAAGGAGGATAAAAAACCGAGATCATGTTAATACCTGTCATTATATCAGCATTGGGTTTGGATTCTTCGTCAAATAGTCCCGTTGTCATCCTGAAAGAGATTGGAGGGAAAAGGACCGTTCCCATATGGATAGGAATTCTTGAAGCCAGTGCCATTGCAAGCGAATTGGAAGGCGTAAAATATTTGAGACCAATGACCCATGATCTATTTAAAAATATTTTGGAATCTATGGATGCCAAGGTGAATAAAGTGGAAGTCTGTGACCTTAAAGATAATACTTACTATGCCTTAATCCACATGAGCTACAATGGAAAAAAAATGACTATTGACGCTAGGCCAAGCGATGCATTAGCCCTATCATTGAGGATAAAGGCGCCGATTTTTGTTTCAGAGGATGTCATCAATCGATCTCCACACATAGAGCTGGAATTAAAAGCTGATGAAAAATCAGAGCAAGCCAAAGATTGGCAAGAGATTTTAGAAAACTTGGATCCAGAGGATTTTGGGAATACATAATATCGACATGGGGTTAAACAAAGATTTAATCTCTCAGGGTTTAATTCCCCGCGGCTTGCCGCGATAAAATAGGAATTGCCATGATTGATACCCCGCTGCTCTGCGGCGGGGTAGTTCATAGTCTTTTAAATCTTTCTAATCTTATTGCGCTCTTTATGGGCGTTTTTTTATGATAATTTGAGAAGCTCCTATGCGGATAACCCGGGTAAGGCGTTTCATCGTGGTTGTCGTTGATCCCGGTGGATCAAGTTTCAATAACCTTGGTAAATCAGTTTTCGAAAAAAAGAGGTAAAATTCGGGACTGTTCTGTGACAGGGTCCTATCCCATAGCAGGCCAAAACCTCAGAATAGGAACTTTTCCTATTAACATTAGTCTTATTTTTTAAAGGGGGTAGACCGATTTTATTATGGCAAATTCAATTATAACTGGAACTGGTAGTTATATTCCGACTGTGAAAATACCTAATAAGTATTTTTTAGACCATGACTTTTTAGATAAGGATGGGATAAAAATTAATAAGACAAATGATGATATTATTAGAAAATTCCAAGAGATAACCCGTATCAAGGAAAGGAGGTATGTGGCAGAGGAGCTCAATACATCGGATATAGCTTTCCAATCTGCTAAACAGGCGCTTGAGGGTGTGGATAAAGAAAGCCTTGATTACATAATCATTGGTCAAAATCTTGGGGATGTGAGGGCGGATAACCTAAGATCTGATATGGTTCCAAGCATAGCTGCCAGGGTGAAGCACAGACTGAGAATAGAAAATCCTTATACTGTTGCTTATGATGTCCCCTTTGGATGTCCCGGCTGGTTGCATGGGGTTATCATAGCTGATTATTATATCAAGTCCGGTGACGCAAAGAGGGTTCTTGTTATTGGAGCAGAGACATTATCAAGGCTTACAGACCCCCATGATATAGACAGCATGATATATTCTGATGGAGCCGGAGCAACTTTGGTGGAATCAACAGATAGGGATGTGGGAATCCTGTCCCATGTCACAAGATCTGATACCTTTACGAATCTTAATCTGTTCAGGCTTGGTAAGTCATATAATCCTCATAGGAACGAGCTGTTCTTAAAGATGGAAGGCCATGAATTATATAAATATGCTATTAAGACAGTTCCTGAAGTAGTAAAGCAAAGCCTTGATAAGGCCGGATTGACCTTAACTGATGTGAAGAAGGTCCTGATTCATCAAGCAAATGAAAAGTTGGATGAAGCCATATTAAAGAGGCTGTTCAAGTTGTACAAAATAAAAGATATACCAAAACACATCATGCCTATGACGATCTCCTGGCTTGGTAATAGTTCAGTAGCAACCTTGCCTACAATGTTTGATCTCTTAAAAAGGGAGAAATTGGATGGCCATAAATTTCACTCAGGTGATATCGTTGTATTTGCTTCGGTTGGAGCAGGCATGAACATTAACTCTATGGTTTATAGGATACCCTAACGCACAAAAAACTGGTGATCCAAAGAGAATTCCAATTCGTTGTGATCCCACAGAATAACAAACCCTAATGGCTAATACAGACTTTAAACCTCATACTGCCCCCGCTTTCCGAATGGATCCATCATACATTTTTATTTTGACATCTTAAAGAGCACTTTTCTAAAGTTTTTGGTAAAAATTAACCGGGTGATTAATAGTTTTTGAAAGGATATTAAAAGTATGCATGAGGGAACTGTTAAGTGGTTTAGTAAAAAAAAGGGATATGGATTCATCAATCAGGATGATGGTGGTGATATTTTTGTACACTATTCTTCTATCGAGGTGCCTGGTTTCAAGAGCCTCGATGAAGGTGATCGTGTCCAATTTGAGGTGGAAGAGGATAATCAAGGTCCTAAAGCTAAGAACGTCGTAAAACTATAAAAGTTTATATTAAAGTCCCAACCTCTTTCTGAAGTATTTTGTAGTGGGAAAACTTCATTATCTGTTGTTACAATCAAACTATGTGATGGAAAAGGAGGAATCTGTATGTTTACAATAGCATCTGAAGAGACATATCAAGACGGCCAGGTTATCTTCAAGGAGGGAAGTTCGGGGGACTGGGTCTATGTTATTTTTTCGGGCTCTGTGGAAATCTCTAAGATGGTGGAAGGGAAAAAAGTTGTTGTAGAATTGCTTGAGAAGGATGAGGTGTTCGGAGAACTCGGGTTCCTGGAAGGTATCAAAAGGACTGCCACAGCCACTGCTGTTGGTGAGACTGTTGTTGGTCTTATTGATCGAGCATCGTTGGATGCGGAATTCAATCGCCTCTCTTCAGGCTTTAGGGCTATTATCAAGGCTATAGTGGAAAGACATAAAAAGTTACTGGATAGGGTGTCCGCAAAATAGATTGTGATTAATCATATCAACCCATCCTGCAAATGGGGATGCCAATGACGCCTATGGCGTTACTCTGCCGGTCAGGTCAAATCCCTCTTTGGTGCTTTGATATTTGAATTTCCAATCTGTGAAAGATACCAACCGTCGTTTCCGCCCATGAGTTCAGGTCCATTATCTGCTCCATAGCCCTATTAGAACCTAACCCCTTCACATATCTAGCGCAGGATATCTTCTGGGAATGGGCGAAACGGTTTTATAAATAAAATAAAAAAAAGAAGAGATCCAGATCCGCTGGAGTTAAGGAGATAATCGGGAACAGGGCTTGACATCCGGGTATAACTTAACCTATTATAGATCGACAATTAGCCGAATTCACAGGACCTTTTATGGGACTCTTAACACTTCTCAATCCGCTTTTTCGCCTATCGGCTAACTCCTTGATATGACTAATGCCCTCGTAGCTCAGGTGGATAGAGCACCAGATTCCTAATCTGGGTGCCGCGTGTTCGAGTCACGCCGGGGGCACTCTTTTCCGTATACTATTTTGAAATTGACTTTAATTAATTATTAATTTAGAATAAAAAATTCAAATTTTGGAGGCATTATGTATGCGGTTATACAGACAGGTGGCAAACAGTATGTTGTCGCCCCGGGTGAAGAATTAAAAGTAGAAAAAATGCCGGGTGAAGTGGGTGAAACCATTGCCTTCGATAGGGTACTTTTGACCTCTGATGGTGAAAATGTCACTCTGGGAAAACCATACCTGGAAAACACCAGAGTTTTGGGCCGTATTACACGACACGGCAGAAACAGGAAGATAGTGGTTTTCAAATATAAGAGAAGAAAAGGTTACCGGAAAAAATTGGGGCACCGGCAGAATTACACCCTTGTGAGAGTTGAAAATATAGAGACGTGAGGGATATCTATTATGGCACATAAAAAGGCGGGCGGCAGCTCCCGAAACGGTAGAGACAGCGCCGGTCAAAGGTACGGGGTGAAAAGATTTGCTGGGCAGAAGGTACGTGCTGGAAATATTCTTATCCGACAAAGAGGAACCAGGATACATCCAGGCGAAAATGTGGGAGTGGGGAGGGACTACACCCTCTTTGCCAAAATCGATGGAATCGTCGCCTTTGAACGGCTTGACAGGTCTCGAAAAAAGGTGAGCGTTTACGCAACATAAGAATATTTCAGATTTTTCCTCGCCTGAGAGATGAGATGGGTTTTCTGGATGAAGCGGTAATTACTGCTATTTCGGGAGATGGGGGAAAAGGCTGCGTCAGCTTTCGAAGAGAGAGATACATACCGAAAGGCGGTCCGGATGGTGGAGATGGTGGAGATGGGGGGAACATCATTATAAGAGCCACTACGAGACTCCATTCCTTATCAGACTATCGCTCAAAAAAATATTTCAAGTCACAGGACGGACGACCCGGGAGAGGAAAAAACCAGACAGGGAAAGATGGCACTGACGTTATTCTCGAGGTTCCTTTAGGAACAATCATCTATGACCATGATAATGGCGAAATACTCGCCGATCTGATCCACGATAATGAGGAGATTTTAGTCCTGCGGGGGGGGAAGGGCGGAAAAGGGAATCAACATTTTGCCACTTCAACTAACAGGGCACCTCGCATCGCTCAGCCAGGTCTTCCAGGACATCAAAAAAGACTCAAACTCTCCCTTAAGTATATTGCCGACATAGGACTTATCGGTCTACCAAACGCTGGCAAATCAACACTCCTGTCTCGTCTTACCATGTCACGCCCCAAGATTGATAGTTATCCCTTTACAACGATTTACCCGAACTTGGGGGTTATCACATTTAACGATGATAGAACACTGATTATGGCCGATATCCCAGGTTTAATCAAGGGTGCAAGTGAAGGACGAGGGCTTGGACATCGGTTTCTAAAACACATTGAGAGGACAACGTTCCTGCTCCATATAATAGATATAACCCATATCCCCAATCATCATGTCCTGGAAGATTTTTTTACAATACAGGATGAACTGAAAAGATACAGTCCCGCTTTGGTCAAAAAGGAACAGATGGTGCTGATCAATAAGATGGATGTTTATTCCCCTGAACATAGAGATATTAAGAGCATAAAGAAGGCCTTAGATGATATGGGATTGGAGTCATTGACCATATCTGCCTTGACGGGGGAAGGTCTGGAAGATCTGAAAGATATCCTTGGGAGGAGATTTTTCAGTGGATAGGAGAAGGGACAATACGACAATCTCCAGAAAAGATCTGCTGAAATTAGTAAAACGGGTGGTGGTGAAAGCCGGGAGTGGTATTCTCACCACTAAAAATGGTTTGAATAGAAGAGTCATTAACGATCTTACCAATGATATATGCGGTCTCAGAGAAAAAGGGATTGAAGTCATCCTCGTCTCCTCAGGGGCTATTGCATCAGGCCTCAAAAAGATCGGCCTGACCCGAAGGCCTGAATCCATAACACGGCAACAGGCTGTGGCGGCGGTTGGTCAGAGCAGCCTGATGATGGCCTATGAGAAGGCTTTTGGTCGTCATGGGCAGAAAGTTGCACAGATATTGATCACCAGGGACGATCTCAACCACAGAGGTCGTTATCTGAATGCAAGAAATACCATTTTCACACTATTAGACTGGAATATCGTTCCAATTATTAATGAGAATGACACGGTCGTAGTGGATGAGATTAAGTTCGGCGATAATGATAACTTGAGCGCCATGGTAACCAACATGACCGAATCCCAACTCCTTGTCAATCTAACGGATATGGATGGTTTTTTTGATAAGGATCCCCGCATCCACAAAGACGCCCGCCTTATTCGGATCGTGGAAGAGGTGAATAGGGAGATGATGAGGTACGCCAGTTCCATTCCGGGTTTTCTAGGCACCGGTGGTATGGCAAGCAAGATAAGGGCTGCCCAGAAGGTCTCCATCAGAGGGGTTCCAACCATTATTGCCAACGGCCTTAGGCGAGGCATCCTTAAAGAGATTTTCATGGGTGAGGAGATAGGGACACTCTTTATGGCACAGGATGTGGCTCTTAGTAGCCGAAAACACTGGATTGTTTTTACAAAATCTCCGAAAGGTGAGATCGTTATTGACCCAGGGGCAGAAAAAGCCATTATTAAGGGAGGCAAAAGCCTTCTTCCTTCGGGAATTAAAGAGGTAAAGGGGAGATTCAGCCTGGGAGATTCGGTGGTATTGCTCAATGAAGATAATAGGGAATTGGCAGTGGGCATGGTTAATTATCATTCGGGGGATATAAAAAAGATCATGGGATTGAAAAGTGCTGAGATTGAATCCAGGCTGGGTTATAAACATGATGATGAGGTCATTCACCGTGATAATTTAGTCATTACCGATGATCTGGAAGCGGGAGATGATGGATGTCCATTGAAAGTATGATTCATGATATGGCCAGAGATGCTAAGGAATCTTCGAGGCAATTAAGAAATGTTGAGAGGAGCAGGAAGGATGCTGCCCTTGAGCTCATGGCCGATAGGTTACTGGAACGGGAAGAGCGTATTAAGGAAGAGAATGAGAAGGATCTTTCCATGGCAAGGGAGAAAGGCTTGAGTGGAGCCATGATGGATCGGCTGACCCTGGATGAAAAAGCCATCCGATCCATGGCTGAAGGCCTTATGGAGGTGGTGGCCCTGCCAGATCCTGTGGGTGAAGTGACCGGCATGTGGAAAAGGCCCAACGGACTCGTAGTGGGTCGATTGCGAATACCACTGGGAGTTATCGGTTTCATATATGAATCTCGACCCAATGTGACTGTGGATGCTGCCAGTCTTTGCCTCAAATCCGGTAATGCCGTGATACTCAAAGGAGGTTCGGAAGCCATACATTCAAATATGATCTTGGGAAATATCCTCAGAGAGGCCCTTGAGGAGGCCGGCATTCCCCAAAAGGCCATCCAGGTCATTCCCACCACCGATAGAAGCGCGGTGGGTATCCTGTTGGGTCTTGAAGACTATGTCGATGTCATTATTCCCAGAGGGGGAGAAGGCTTGATCCGTTATGTTACAGAAAATTCACGCATACCTGTTTTAAAGCATTACAAGGGTGTATGTCATGTATATGTTGACGAGTTTGCAGATCTCACTATGGCCTCTGATATATGTTTTAATGCCAAAGTCCAGCGGCCTGGGGTATGCAATGCCATGGAGACCATGCTTGTCCATGAGAGCGTGGCAGGTGATTTTCTCCCTCCTATGGTGAAACGCCTTCAGGATGCCGGAGTGGAGATCAAAGGATGCCCCAAGGTACTTGCCCTAATCCCTGGACTCAATCCGGCCAAAGAATCGGACTGGCCTGCAGAGTATCTGGATCTTATTCTGGCCGTAAAGATCGTATCCGATATGGATGAGGCCCTTGAACACATAGACAGGTATAGTTCAAATCACACGGAGGCCATAGTCACCAGAGACTATGGCCGATCCCAGCAATTCCTGGCTGAAGTGGACTCCTCCGTGGTACTGGTCAATGCCTCAACCCGATTTAATGATGGCAACCAGTTGGGTCTCGGTGCAGAGATCGGTATAAGTACATCGAAGCTTCATGCCTTTGGACCCATGGGGCTTAAAGAGCTGACCACAACAAAGTTTATTGTTTATGGAAATGGACAGATACGAAGTTGAAGATGAACCGTTACGAAAGGAATGGCATTTGAGGTTAGGTATTCTGGGGGGTACATTTGACCCCATCCATCTGGGACATCTAAGGGTGGCAGAAGAGATGGGGGAAGAGATGGAGCTGGAAAAGGTATATCTTATCCCAGGAGCCCTTCCACCCCACAAAGATAGAAAGCCCGTCACACCGTTTCATCACCGATTGGCCATGACACAGATGGCCGTCCAAGACAGTCCTGTTCTTCAAACTCTTGATCTGGAAGGACGCCGCCAAGGTTTCTCTTATACCATCGAAACCCTAAAAGAGATACACCAGCTCCACACATCCAGCCTTGAACTCTTCTTCATTATCGGGATGGATGCCTTTCTGGAGATAAGGACTTGGAAAGATTATAAAAAGCTTTTTGATTATGCCAACTTTGTGGTTATTCAAAGGCCTGGCTTCCCATCAAAGGAATTGGAATCCTTTGTTCTTTCCCTTGGGGTGGGTTTTAAAAAGTCAAGTCAAAACAGCAATTTTGTCACTCCTTCGGGAAACACCTTGATATACAGAGAAGCTACGCTTATGGATATATCTTCAACCAATATTAGGAAGATGCTTGCCACCGGAAAATCCATCCGGTTCCTGGTCCCTGAATCGGTCAGGTCATATATCATGGAGAAGGGGTTATACAGGATAAATGGAGACTCTTGATAAGGCCATTTTATGCTTAGAGATTATCAAGGAACGAAAGGCCATTGAACCCGTCTTATTTGAGGTGGAGAAACTGACCTCAATTACCGATTACTTTCTTATTGCCAGCGGAAACTCTACCCGACAGGTTCAGGCCATTGCCCAGCATCTGACCAAAAGAATGCGTGAAGCGGGCTTCAGGGCATATGGCAGGGAAGGGGAGCAAGAAGGGCATTGGATATTGATGGATTACGGCGATGTGGTGATCCATCTGTTCTACCAACCCGTCAGAGAATTTTATGATCTTGAAGGTCTATGGGGCGAAGCACCAAGGGTGGGGTTAGATGAAGATAAAAAGCAGACGTATTAAAGGTATTATCGTACTTATCGCTTCAACTATTTTTTTAGCCTCTCTCTTCTATTTTGGAGAATCCAAAGCCTTTTCTCTGTCGATAGAAGAAGAACTGATACTGGGTAAGAAATTTCTGGCCAATGTGCGCAGTCATTTTGATCTGGTTGATGATGATTTTGCCGATGAATATATCAATGATATGGGCCATTATCTTATCAAGCCCCTGGAAACAAAGCATTTCCCTTTCCATTTCTATATCATCAAAGATAATAACCTGAACGCCTTTGCGGGTCCCGGGGGGCACATCTTTATCTTTTCAGGTCTCATCGAGGTCATGGATGAGATTGATGAACTTGCTGCCGTGATATGCCACGAGATAGGGCATATCTCTGCAAGACACATCTCCCAGCGTGTTGAGCAGAATAAAAAGATTGGACTTGCAACCATGGCGGGTGTACTGGCTGGGGTCTTAATTGGTGGCGAAGCCGCTGGTGCCATAACAACCGGCGCTGTGGCAGCCGGGATCCAGAAACAGTTAAGTTACAGCCGAAATGATGAAAGACAAGCAGATCAGTTGGGATTTAACTATACAGTAGCATCAGGTTTTGACCCTTCAGGCATGATAACCACCCTAAAAAAACTCCATCAAGGACAATGGTCGGGTGCCGACAGGATTCCCCCTTATCTACTCACCCACCCCGGGGGTTCAGAGAGAATGTCCGATATTGAAATTATGCTGGCCGATCATAACCGTAAACCGGACACCAAAGAGACGAAAAGATTCCGGGAGCTTTTTCCCTTCTTTAAGACCATAATTAGGGCCAAATACCTTGAGCCCCATGAGGCTGAAAGGCTGTTTAATGAGGAACTGGAGAAAGATCCGGATTCACCAATGGCTCACTTCGGGCTCGGAATCGTTTGGAAAGAGAGGTCAGAATATCCCAGATCCATCAATCATTTGCGAAAGGCATTAATCGGTCTACCCGAATCATTACCTATCTTAAGAAATTTAGGAGAGGCCTATCAACTGGTAGGTCAGGATAACGAGGCCATAGCTGTTCTTGAAAAGGCTTTAGAGAAAGACAATCAAGACAGGTCATCTCTGTTCCTTCTGGCAGTCTCCTATCAACAGATGGAGGAATACCAAAAGGCCGCTCGTCTCTTTGAGAGATTGACCTTTATGGAACCTGTAAAGGACGAGGTATACTATAATCTTGGTGTTTCATATGGGAGACAAGGGAGGTTGGCCATTGCCCACTATAACTTTGGGATCTATTTCAAAAGATTAAAGAAGATTCAGAAGGCAAGATTTCATTTCCAAAAGGCGGATGATCTAGCTAAAGATGATCCTGCCTTGAGAGGCCGGATCAGGGAGGCCATGAAAGATATGGTCTCAAAATAGTCGTTATATGATTATCCCTATTTTACATGACATACCCTATCAAAATACCCCATCACAATGTTTTAAGTTTTTGGCTTTTCAGGAGTCATTTCCAGGTACTTCTTGGCCTTGTTGTGTCCTAACTGGGCGGCTTTTTGAAAATCAGCCTTATATTTATCCATCTGTCCCTTAGCGACATAGACAACAGCCCTGTTATAGTATAGGTCGGCATCGTTGGGATCTATCTTCAAAGCTGCATTGTAATCCTGAAGGGCAAGATCCATTTTGCCCAATTGGAAGTTTGCGTTCCCTCGATTGCAATACGCATCAACAGCATCGGGTTTTAGCTTTATAGCTTCGGAAAAGTCATTGATGGCCTGCTCATATTTTTTCATTTTAATATAGACAAGGCCCCGATTATAGTATGCATCCATATGTCTCTTCTTAATCTCAATGGCCTTGGAATAGTCCTTTTCTGCCATCTGCAGATCCCCTTTGTAAACATACAGCCAGCCGCGGTTATAAAAGGCGTCTCCATTGGTCTTACCCAGTTCTATCAAGTTATTAAGGGATGTCATTTTCAACTCAAATTCAGAGTCCAGCGGTTTCTTAGGGGCGGGTTTCTCCTCTGGGGGTGGCGTAGCAGCCGATGGCGTGGCCGGTTTGGGTGTGGGTTTTGTATCGACTTTTGGAGGGGGTTTTTGACTCACCGGTTGAGGTGCTGCCTTTTCACCCGGTTTCTGGGTTGGTTGTTGAATCACTGCTTTCGGTTGAGGTTCCACACCGGGTTTTTGTACCCGTTGTTGAACGATGCGAGGAGGAGGTGGTGTTTGTTGCGGCTTCAGCTCTTCTAACATGGTCAAGCCTCCACTGGATACCAAAAAGAACGATAGCCCATTGGAAAGGACGATGGTTCCCGTCCATATGGCCATAATCTTGGTAAGTTGAAGCTCCTTATGCTTTATCCAACCCCATATGAGGGGGTATAAACCGCAGCTTATGATTCCAAGAATTCCATGGAGCACCCCCTTCGTCTTGAAGAGCTTAACCAGGACCATGATGAACAAGACGAAGCTGGCAATTGAGATAACCAGAGTCAACACCGGCAGGATAATATCCATCTTTTCCTCCTTCTAGAATCATTCATGTACATTCTGTATTGCTAAATGATCTGTCGGGTCAATAGAGATTTTGACTGAGAACGGAGTATTAGATTATCTAATAATTAATATAATTTCAATAATAATGCAAGAAGATGTGGTAGGTTTTAGAATTTAATTATGTCATTCTTTTGAGGTGGATTAAAGGGCTCTGTATTTGGTAAAGGGGGAGATCTGTTATCTTGACAGCATGGTCACGCGGGAATAACATGATCCTATACCTTTCAGGCCTTTCTCACTATGAATGATAAAGGGAGACTAACCCCCTTAATATAAAGGGAGTGTCCTTATGAAGATTACGCGTAGGGATTTTATCAGATCTTCCCTCATCCTGAGTGGGTCACTGATCCTCTCCACCTTCTCTACTGACGCAGAACAAGAAAAGGGAAAACCATGGCAGCCGACTTATGAGAAACTGGAGAAAAGGGGGGAACTATCCCTGAGGATCGAGCAAGCTTACAGCATTTTCGAGGACTGCCACCTCTGTCCAAGAGAATGTGGCGTGAATCGGCTAAATGGTGAAAAAGGCTTCTGCCAAGCCCCAGTAAGACCTATGATCTACAGCACCCACCCCCATTTTGGAGAGGAGATATCATTAGTAGGTCAAGGAGGATCTGGTACCATCTTCTTCTCCAACTGTAATCTCCGCTGTGTTTTCTGCCAGAACTGGCCCATTTCCCATGAGGGAAAAGGCAAGGAAGTCAAAGATGAAGATCTTGCCGATATGATGCTCCATCTCCAGAAGATGGGTTGCCATAATATCAATGTAGTCACACCCACCCACGTCATGCCCAATATTATTAATGCAACACGAATTGCCCTGAAGAGAGGATTGCGCATCCCTTTGGTTTACAATACCAGCGGTTACGAGCGTTTAGAGATATTGGAGATATTAGACGGTATTGTGGATATCTATCTACCGGATATGAAATATATGGATGCTGATGAGGCAGCGAAATATTCGGCCGGGGCCTCAGACTATCCTGAAGTGACTAAGAAGGCTATCATTGAAATGAACCGACAGGTAGGAAAACATCTTACCGATAAGAAGGGGATTGCCCTTCGCGGGCTCATGATCCGTCATCTTATCATGCCCAACCGGGTAGCGGGGACTGAAAAATTCATCAAGTGGGTAGCTGAGAATCTTCCCAAATCTACCTATGTAAACATCATGTCTCAATACCGTGTGGAATACAAAGCCTATGAATATCCAAAAATCTCTCGCGGAATCACGGTACGGGAATTCATGGAAGCGATGGAATGGGCTGAAAAATATGGCTTGACCAACCTTGATCCCAAGTCAGTGGCCATAAAGAAGTTTTATAGTCAGCCCCGATCAGGCTGAATCTTCTGTGATTTGATGGAAGCCATTTTTGACTCTTAAACTCATCCCCAGATGCCGGGAATAGGTTTACCACAATACCCACAATTCCCCTTCTCCAGATGCACCTCGCCAATCATGTACCCCGTCCGTTGAATGACTACTTGTCTACAGTTGGGGCAGAAGGTATTCCAAGCCTCATGGCCTGGCACCCTCCCGATATAGACATATTCAAGGCCAGATGCTAGAGCCACCTCCCTAACCTTCTCGAGTGTAGAGACCGGTGTTGGGGGAAGGCGCTTGAGCTTGTACAGAGGATAGAATCGAGAGAAATGAACTGGAGTATCCGCCCCTAATTCTCTCTTTATCCAGAGGGACATCTCTCTCGCCATCGACGTTTCATCATTTTTTGTGGGAATTATGAGGCTAGAGACTTCCAAGTGGACCCTCTCCTGCTTCAATATCTTTAAAGTCTGAAACACTGGATCCCGTTCTCCCTCAGACAATTCAAGATAACATTTCTTTGTAAATCCTTTTAGGTCGATGTGGGCTGCATCTATCAGTTTGCTCATGTTGCGGAGTGGCTCTGGATTAATAAATCCATTAGAATGGATCACATTTAAAAGGCCTTCCTTTCTCGCATGGTAGGCAACGTCCAACATATACTCATAGAAGATTGTCGGTTCGGCATAAGTGTAAGCAATAGAACGAGCTCCCATCTGTTTAGCTTTTTTTACCACAGTTTTTGGTTCAAGATCGTGGCTGTATACGTCTTCAGGAAAAGCTTGCGAGATCTCCCAATTCTCACAAAACTTACACCGAAAATTGCAACCCGCTGTTGAAAGGGTCAAGGAATTAGTGCCCGGAAGGACGTGGAAAAAGGGTTCCCTCTCTATCCGGTCCAAATAGACAACACAAGGATTCCCATAGACTAAACTGAAACATTTCCCATCCCGATTTTCACGTACCCGACAAAAACCCCTTTTCCCTTTTGGAATACGACACCACCTGGGACAAAGATCACACTGGATTTTTCCACCACCCAGTGCAGTGAAATAGGGAGAGAGTTTTGGCTTAATAAGGCCCTTTTGGGGCATTTGTGCCAGAGAGGTTTTTGGTAGACCAAAGAGGTGAGCAGTGCAAAGAAAACAGAGACTCTGGCCGCAAAACTTCAAGAACTCTCGTTTCGTTATGTTCATTTTGTTCCTTAGATTCTTAATTGTCGATTTTGTGTTTTTTATGGCAAAAAATTTAAAATAATCACGAAAACACGAAAAGAAGAAACAACGAAATTTTGTGCTTTCGTGATAAATAAGTCCTGTTTGGTTCCGGTTGTGGCATCTCAATAAGTGGGGGTAAGTCTCCTGGATTCCCGCTTTCGCGGGAATGACAAAATAAGCCAAGTAGCCGTCATTCCGGCGAAAGCCGGAATCCAGAAAAGTGCCATAGAAAGCAGTTCCC
>Ga0180009_10000115_pt1 | contig 134379 bp, 100 predicted proteins | sample OS_PC_MetaG_FD_123537 | JGI IMG/M metagenome (GOLD analysis project Ga0180009, IMG submission 123537) | Groundwater microbial communities from the Aspo Hard Rock Laboratory (HRL) deep subsurface site, Sweden - OS_PC_MetaG | ecosystem: Environmental > Aquatic > Deep subsurface > Groundwater...
AACTACTTCAAGTTCGAGATTATTGATTTCGAGTCCGCCAACTCGTTCAATACTTCCGTGGTGCAAGGGCCGAACTTCACGGAAAGTCTGGTCGGAATTAACTACACGTTTGGAAACGGCAGCGACGTCAACCGCAGCGGCTCGAATTCCACGCTTCTCATCCTGCGCGCACTTGATTTGGAAAACAACACCGTAGTCCAACCCGGTACCAACGCCACGATTTGGGTTTCCACGGACGGAAGCGGTTACGATGGCGGCAACAACGGGACCACGAACACGACCGGTCATTTCAATGTTTCCTTCGATCCATCGTGTTCCTACGCTCCAACGAAACAAGCGTGGACCGGAGGAATTGCCGACAGTTGTTACCAGGACGCAAACGGTTCTGCTTTCAACACCACCGTCCATGCTTCCATGCATCTCGTCATGGTCTCACCCATCAATGCCGATGAATACTTAGTTGGTTCGAACGTGACGCTGAGCGCAAATGTCACGGATGAATGTTCCGCACCCGTTCCCGGCTCAACCGTAAACCTGACGGCTCAGAAAGTGGCCTCGAATAATGAATGCACTCCGGTATCGGATGAAAGCGACGGCACGTACAACTGCACGATCAACACGACGGGTTTCAACGTCGGCTTCTTCAACGTATCGATTACCGCGAACCGAACGTACTACAATAACGAGTCGAACGTCAGCGTCAACGCGTTCTTCTTGGAGACTACACCCGTTCTTTCCAACCCGAACGTGACTCCTTCGAATGGCGGATGGGGAGAAACCTTCAATTATTCCGTGTTGGTCAGTGACAACGACGGGGACAACGTGACCGTTTACCTCTGGGAACGAAACCGGACCGGTCAATCCTGGAGTAATTTGTATTCTACTACGCTTTCAGGCATCAATCAAACCGTGAGCTTCACGAAAGTGTTCGGTTCATGCAGCTTCTACCAGAACGAGAACGCGCGAGAATTCCTGTGGAACGTGACGGAAGACGATATCTGGAACGATACGACCGCTGCCATCAATTATTCCCTGGAAGCCGACGAAATTTACTTCGAGTTAGAAACTGGAGGGAATGTCAGCATCTATCGTCCGGGAGGCGATGCCCGTAGTCTCACCGTCCAGATCTGGGACAGCGACACGGATCCCGATAGTTCGCTGGGAGCCGGCTTCGAGGGATACATTCATTTAACGGAAGACGGAGAAAACTTCTCGGCCACGCAAGTCGCGTACACCAATAGTTCCGGCCACATGCGCTACATCTTCAATCCGTCGTGCGATTATAGTGTAGGAAATCAGACGTGGTTGGCTGAACTGATTCAGCCAGCTGGCGGATGTTACGTTGCCGGCAACTCCACCAACAATACGTACAACATAACAACCGCTTTAACCATTAACATCACGAATCCTCATTACGAGCGATTCTTCCGCGGCCAAGATATTCTGCTGAAAGCCAATGTCACGGATGAGTGTCCGAATCCGGTTACGGGTTTGGCTACTGTCATGAATGCAACGGGAGGAAGCAACTACATTTGTTCGTCCGTAAACGATTCGGGCGATGGCACGTACAACTGCACGATTCCCGCTGCTTCCACGAACACGATGGCTACCGGACCCTACAACGTCACTTTCCAAGGCGCCAAGACCTTCTACAACACGACGGTCGCGTTGAAGAATACTGCTTTCAACCTGACTGCCGTACCGGTACTCACGAACCCAACGGTCAGTCCCAGTACCGACGGATGGGGCGCACGCTACGTCTTCAACGTGACCGTGATCGATATCGAAGGCGACGATGTCACCGTCTACTTATGGAAACGTGTGTCGTTCGGAAGTTGGGCGTTACTTAACCAGACTACGCAAACGTTTAGTGGATTGGAAACGGTTTCGTTCTACAACCGCTTTACATGCACTGATATTGGAGGAAACGACTTCAAGTTCAATGCCAGTGACATCAACAACAACACGAACGAGACCACCAACGTTTCATTCACGATTACTCCCGACCTGCCGCGAATCGATTTCTCGCAAGGAGCCGGAGGAGACGCCATAGTCAGAGAAGGAAATGACACGAAGTTCTTGGAAGTGCAGGTATACGACTTGGATTTGGCAGCCTATGTTGGAACCGGAGTCAATGTCTCGTTCTGGGCGACGACGGATAACGTGAACTACGATAACGGAAACATTACGACCACGGACGGAAGCGCGTTCGCGAACCTCAACTTCGATCCTTCCTGCATCCACCAGTCCATGGCGCAGAAATGGGTTGCGGGCACCCTCAACAATTCATGTTACCAAGACGCGAACACTTCCACCACTTTCCCCATCACCGTTGTAGGACAATTACTCATCAACGTGACTCAACCCGATTTCAACACCACGATTCCGGTAGGCAATCAGCAAGTGATCAAGGTTAACATTACGGATGAGTGCTTGATTCCGAGACAAAATGCGTCTACTCAAATATTCCTGCGTTCTCCGGGAGACGCGGAAGAGGAATGCTCGCCCATCGCCAATGAAAGCACGGGTCAATACAACTGCACGTGGGATACGTCCCAGCACCAAGGAGGCGCTTGGGATATTCACTCGAATGCAACGGAAGCCAATTACTATTCCAACAGCACGTTCTTCCTCGATTGGCTCAACCTAGTCAACACGCCGCCCTCCATCGGAAACTACACGGTTTCACCTTCACTCGGCGGATGGAGTGAAACCTTCACGTATGAAGCGGACGTAAACGACACCCAGTTTGATAACGTAACTTGCCGTCTTTTCGTAACCACAAACAATGGCACCCTTTGGCAGGACCGCGGAACCGACCTCATTGTCAGCGGCGTTGGACGTTGCCAAGTCAATGTGACGAATTATGCCTGTGGGGAAATCGGAGACGATAACGTTTGGTTATTCCAATTCGAGGACGGAACCAACACCGACAATTCATCGAACCAAACCGGCTTTGAAGTCGAAGCCAACGATATTAACGTTTCTTACGAGAACGTGGGTAATGACACCGACGTGAACCGAACGGGTTCGAACTCCACGCCCCTCATCCTCCGTGTCTACAACATCGACAACTCCAGTTGGGCGACCAGTGGAGTCAACGGAACATTCTGGGTGACTTCCGACGGAAGCAGCTTCGAATCGAATACGAACCAAACCAATTCCAGCGGACATTTGTATTTGGATTACGAGCCCACGTGTGATTACAGCGAGGGTGCACAAGTCTGGATAGGCGGAGTGAACAACGACGCTTGCTACAAGGCTGCCAACACCACCGAAAATTATTCCACTCGCGTCTGGGGCCACTTAACGAATTCCATCAGTTCCCCGATTGGCACCTCCGTCACACAAGGAAACAACGTTTCCATGCTGGCGCAGGTAGCGGACGACTGCGGACAAGACGTGGTGGGGGCCAACGTCCGTTTCGACTCCTATCACGAGGGTTCGAGTCAGAACACGACGTGTTCACCCATCGAAGAAGTGGGAAGCGGCGCCTACAACTGCAGCCAATGGACCTCTAACTTGAGCGCGAACTGGTGGACGACGGTCTTCAACGGTTCCAAAGCATTCTTCAACAATGGTTCCACAACCCAAACCCACGCATTCTTCGTGGAAACCGCGCCCGTTCTATCCAACGCTTCATCCATCAAGGATCTCGGCGGATGGGGAGAACGCTGGTTCTTCAACGTGATTGTAACCGATGACGATGCGGACCAAGTGTTCGTACGATTGTGGACGCGAGATATTGGCGCTCCCTCGTGGACCGAACAGAATTCGACCACGATCAACAATCCCACGAATGAAAACGTTTCCCTCAGCACCCAAATCTATACCTGCGCGGACATGGGCGACATGGAATTCTATTTCACGGCCTCGGACAACCACTCGTATTCCGTCAATACGTCGGAATTGAACTTCACGCTCGAACAGGATGATGCGCGCATCGACTTCTATTCTCTCGATAACTCGAAGGTTTACCGAAACGGCTCCGCGGATACCGCGGACGTAGCGCTCCGATTCTACGACAACGACACAAATACCACGGTAGGACTTGGAGAAAACGCGACGATTTGGGTTACGTACGACAACGGAACCACGTGGGACAACGGATCATTAACCGGAACCCTGTCCGACGGATGGGTCAACTACAGTTTCGACCCCAGTTGTACGTACACCATAGGCACGCAGTACCTGCGCGGCGGTTCCGATCACAATACGTGCTACAAGAACGCGAACGTTTCCAACATTACGCTGCAAGTCTGGTCCGATCTCCGTCCGGAAATCACATTCCCCAACGGAAATGGATATCTGCAAGGCGATCTCATTGTCATCAAAACGCAAGTCCGAGACGATTGTACCGGACTCGTTGAAAACGCGACTCCCGCAATGAAAGTGGTTCAATACCAGGGCCTCGGAGGCCCGAAGACCTGCAGCAACTTCTCCAATGCGGGCGGAACCTACAACTGCACCTGGGATTCCACGCTCCAACCCCGCGAATGGTATAACGCCACGTTCAACATTTCCAAGAGCTTCTACAGCTCCAATGGCACCATTGATCCGTATGCTTTCTTCGTGGGAACCGCTCCCGGGCTTTCAGAATACCGAATCAACAGCACCACGGGAGGATGGACGGCGGGATGGGGAGAAGCGTATCTCTTCAGCGTCCGCGTCACGGACTTTGACCAAAACACGAACAACGTCAGTCTATGGAAGAGCGATGACAACGCCTCGTGGAATTTAATTGAAATGCAGCAAGTCTTCAATCCCATTCAAACGCAGGTCAATTTCGTCCACCGGTTCGAATGCGCGGATCTTGGATACAATTACTTCAAGATCAACACGACGGATCCCTTCAACTTCACGGATGAAACCGAGATTTATAGTTTGAACTTCGAACGCGACGATGTAGTGATTACGCCCATGGGAGATAGTAATACCTCTATCCGCAGAATTGCAAACAACTCCGCCTACATGCGCTTCACGTTCTACGATTCCGATAATGTCACGTACCCGAACGGCAGCATCGGCAATTTCTGGATCTCAAAAGACGGAGGAAACCTGACCGTGAATTACACGTGCGCCACGAGCGAAGGAAACTGCACGGTCAATTTCGATCCCTCATGCGATTACAATGCCGCGCGACAAGTATGGATCGGCGGAAGCGATGACTCGTGTTACAAGGGGGTTAACACCACGAACCAAACCCTTGATGTCTACGGTCAGCTCTACAGCAACTTCAACCCCTTGATCCAAGGCAATTACACGAACCGTCAAGCCAACTTCACGTTCAATAGTACCATTAACGATGAATGCTCGCAGCCGGTTCTTGCTGCTAACACGACCTGGTACAATGAAACCGGTTTAGTGCTCGCGCAGGGTCAAAATACGACGTGGGAAGTTCCCGCGTTGTACAAGCGAGGCCTCACGACCGTTAATCTCACGTCCAATAATTCCTATTATGATCAAGGCGTCAACTCGAGTTCGTTGACCGTATTCGGTTGGAGCCAAGTAGGCTACATTGCTCCCCCGAATGGAAGTTCATACATTGCCGGACAAACCGTTACCGTCGAGTGCCGCATCCAGGACAACAATACGAATAGCTACATTTCCAGTTACCAAGTCCAGTTCTGGAAAGACCTGCAATGGCAGCAGACGTCGAGCACGGATGGAAATGGTTCCGCGTCTTGGCTCTGGTCCACCACCACGGATACGCCGGGTTACCATAATGTTTCATGCAACATGACGGGCGATGCCGCCAAGTACTACAACGTTTCTAACCCCGAGAACTCCACGCTCATCCTCATCAACCGAGATTTCATCATTGATTCATACACCATCAATCCGACCACGATTTACCGCAACGACACCTATTCGCCTCACGAAGCCAACTTCACGGTTCACGTAAAAGATGCACTGGCTACTGCCGTTGGTGCAAATGTCTCGCTCTACAACGCGACCCCGATTCTCGTCGGTTTCTGCATCACGGACAACGACGGATATTGTTCCATCCTTCATAACGTAACCGACACCACCACGCCGGGTAACTACACGTTCTACCTCAACGCGTCGGATACGAATGCGTCTGACTCCGCTACGAACACGACTTGGCTCGTCATCCAAGGAGTACTCATTTCCAATATTACGGCTCCATTGAACGGAACCTCTTACGGAAAAGACGAGACCATGGATTTGATAGCCAGCGTTTGGGATGAAAACGGAAATACGCCTGCTACGCTCATCACTTGGTTCAATGAAACCGGAGCAGTAGGATCCGGCACACCGCTTTCTCTACCGCTTCTCACTCAGTTGACGGGAGTGAGAAACTTCACGATCCAATCCAGCCTCTCCTATTACGATTCAGGAAACGACACCGTTCAAGTGGAAATCTTTGGTCTTTCAAACGTTCAAGTCGAATACCCCCCGGATGCCAGCCAACACCCCTATCCCAATAATGTGACTTTCACGTGCCGCGTCACGGATAGTGAATCCGGAGATGGCGTATCGAATTACAACGTCAGCTTCTACTCCAACTTCACCGCCGGATACAACGTTATTGGAAATGCGACAACGAACAGCACGGGTCAAGCGTCGGTCAACTTCACGCCTTCCCAGAAAGGGGATGCGACGCTTCGCTGCATTATTTTCGACGATGCTGAAAAGTTCTACAGCGCATTCCAAAATGAAAGTATAGTGAACATCAACATCCTTGATTTAGTGCCCCCGCAATTCACGAACGCCTCCATTATTCCGAACAGTTCCTTGGAAGCGAACCTCAACATCACGAACATCACGGTTGTGGTGACTGACGATACTGCTATAGATTACGTATTTACTCGCATTGGATTGCCTAATGGAACAACGGAAGATGTGAACATGACTCATGACGGAAACAACACGTACTTCGTGGAATACCTGCCTTACAACGACGGATTGCACAACGCCACGATTTGGGCATTCGACCAGCCACCTGAAAGCAATTCCAATTATACTTTTGCAGGCAACTTCTCGGTCTGGGGACAGACCAATGCCACGCTGCACATCAACCCGTTAGCTGTAACGGCAACGGGAGTGACTCAAGACAACGGATACGCATTCGATCTGTTGGTCAACTACACGGTTACCGGCCCAGTGGCTTCGAACTACACGAATCTCACGGTCGCGGACGACTCCTCAAGCGAAATAGCCTACAACGAAAGCCTCAAGGATTGTGGGAGAGTCGAGCCTAACGTGACTTGCTACTGGGCCGTTCATGTTACAATACTTCCCGGAACCCCACCGAAATTAATTCGGATCACCACCAACGCCACGTGGATGAACGCGGATATCACGCAAATCAGCATCTCGAACTCGACGGATGTAATCGTCAGTTCGAACCCCCGTATCGGACTCCAGCCCCGAGGCATCAATGCGACTCCGCAACACGGTGCAATAACCCAACTCGGTAATTTGTCGGTTCGATCCTACGGAAACGATCAGCTCCTCGGCGTATTCACGGACACGATTGGCGGCAATCTTTCAACGGCATGCCCGGGGTGCTCGCTGATCATGTTCCCGACATCCACGGATTCATTGCCTGCTGGAAGCAATATGTCGATCGATGTCAACGTCTCCGTTCCCTCTGGGCAAACCCCTGGATTGTATTGGACGTACATTCAAGTCAACTCGAGCAACGACGGAACCAACCTTTCGCTGATCAACTTGGACATTCCGAGTAACGGCAGCTGGATTTCATCCCCGTTGACTTTCGGAAACATCTCCGTATCGCCGAACACGTCGGGCACCATCGGCAACATCACGATCCAGAATATCGGTAACATCGATGTGGATCTCGTATTCTACAAGCAAGGCGACTTGCAGGACCTCACGATTGTTCCCCCTGCCATTGATCTCGGCAAACAAGTCTCTGCAAATATCACGGTAACCTACGTCATTCCGGCTGGCCGGACGCCCGGATTATACAGCGGCCAAATCTCCATTCAATCCACGAACGGAACTCCGACCGAGCGAACGATTCCCATCACCCTCAATGTCAGCGACATCCCCCCCATCATAACCAACGTGACGGCCACTCCCCCATCATTTGAAGTCACCGACGGAAACACCACGATTACTGCCAACATCACCGATAATTTCGTGGTTTCGGGCGCCTGGATTTACGTCGTAGCGCAGGATCTCTCCACCACGAACACGACCATGACGGGTGTGGGCAGCATTTACAACGCTTCATACATTAGCAGTATCGCCGGAATTCATCAGATGCAAGTCTGCGCCAACGACTCCGCCGGCCTCGTAACCTGCTCGAATGTATCGAACCTCACTATCGCAGATACCACGAACTTTTCCATTGGAACCAACGTGACCTTCATCCAAATTGCCAACGTCACGCAGAGCGGATCCGGCAGCGCTCCGTTAAACATCAGTCTCATCAACACGGGATACGCCCGCGCCTACAATGTTTCTGCAAACCTTTCCTCGACAACTAGTAATCTGTCCGCATCGCCCTTCTGGCTCCATTACGCCACGATTCTTGCAAACGGAACCGGTTACAACAACACGGTTGCCGTCATTTCAAATGGAACGGCTCCCGGTAATTACACGTTAAACCTAACGGCGAACTGGACGAACCGCAATGCGAGCATTGCACAAAATTATTCGCTACTAATCGTCGAAGTCCTCTCGAATCCCGTACTCAATATCTCCGAAGAATCGATTTCCATGACGATTTCCTCGTCGGATCAAGATACAACGAATATGACGCTCGCATCCGTTGGAAATGCGAACATCAGCACGATCAACTTCACGTGCGCTTCCGGAACCGTATGCAGCGATTTCAGTTACGCGTTCTCTCCAAACTCCATTTCCTCGTTGCCTGCAGGGACCAATACGCGTGTCAATATCACGATCTCGGTTCCGTTTGCGTACGCTACCGGAGTATACACCGGAATTATTTTTGCGAACAGCACGAGCAACACCTCGGATCAAATCAACATCTCCATTACGGTTCCCTCGAATGTCAGCTGGACGCAATCGCCTTCCAGTTTCAATTCCCGAGTCATTGCCGGGACCTCGAACATCCTCGGAGAACTAACGCTGACCAATATCGGGAACAATGTTGTCCTCCTCGATTTGCTTTCCAGCAACTTATCCACGTACGTTAGCTTCAACGTCTCGAACATCCTTCTTTCACCTGGGCAAACCGGTGTTGTTCAAGTCAATTACTCCGCCCCCAATGTTACCGCTTACTCCATCTACATCGGCACCGTCTACACGCAGAATTCCACCGCCATTCCTCCCACGCGTTCCTCCGCGGTCAACCTCACCGTACACCCGTATTACGTGAACATCACGCAGCCCTCGCAACTCAATCCATTAACGAATGTTGATTTCGGCGAAAACGTTTCCGTGCGCGTCAACGTGTCCTACGCCAACGTGGTCCTCACGCAAAACGTTTCCTTCAATCTCAGCCTCGTCAGTGGCACGACGTACCCTATCACGCTTTCCAGTTCCTCTTACGTTTCCTCCATTGGATTGTGGGAACTCAACTTCACGGCTCCCAACTTGCCAACCGGTGTAAGCTATGATATCAACGTGACTGCCAACGACTCGAGCCGCAGTCTCGCGCGCTCTGATGCGGAAATGGATGCTTTGGTTTACACGGACGAAATCAAACCAACCATTGCGTTCATTTTAGAAACACTCGTTATTGCAAACTTCACAGCTCCGATTCAAGTGAATGCGACGGATACCGGAGGCATCGCGAATGTGACCGGAAACTTGACGTACCCGAACGCTACGGTTGTTAGCCTCACGTACGCGCTCGCTTACTCGTCTGGAGACTCCTACTACTACGATTCCAACTACTCGGATACGAGCCGAGAAGGTATTTACTCCGTATCCGCAACCACTTGCGACGTATCCGGAAACTGCAACAGCACGACCGGTTCATTTGAAGTCCGCGCCGCAGCCTACTTCTCGGGAATAGCGTACGATGAAGAAAGCAATTCCAAACCCGTTATTGCACTGGATTGGAAGCTGCACAATAAGACTGAAATTGATTTCTACAACTTATCGGGATCGGTGATCTACAACTTCAGCGCGAATTCCACTGGCCATTACAACCGCACGGTTTTCGTTAACACGTATGGCATCATCGCGACGGGAGTCAACACGATGGTTGGATTCAATGGTTCATTGATCAACCAAAACGTTCACGATCCCGTGAAATTCGGGCATATTCCCTCGGAACGCATCGGCGCCGGAGCGATTTTCGGGACGACCATTGAAACCAAACTCAACTACACGAACCGGATTGGGCTTTCACTCAACTACTCGGGTTATTCTGGATTCTTCGAACCCAACCTCGGACTTTACACGTGCTCCAACTACACGCAATTCTCAGGCTGCGGATCGAACTGGTCGCGCGTTGGAGGAAACTTGAATTCCAGCGGGACGTCGGTGTGGATGCTTACCAATAACTTGAGCGAAGGATACGCGCTCGCCGAATACGTTTGCGGTAACGGGGTATGCGAAACGACGTACGGCGAGTCGACATCGAACTGCGCCTTGGATTGCGGAGTACTGAATGTCACGGTCACTCCAACGGCCGTTGCTACCGTCGTACCCGGTGGAGGCGGACCGGGTGGCGGCGTCGTTTCCGAAGGCGAAACCGGAACGGCCCCGCCCGGAGCAGGAACCAACGTTTCCGGACCCGGGTCAGGCACGACGCCTCCGACCTTGCAGGCCCCGCTCGAAGTGCGCTCCACGTTACTTTACGTTATCCTCCAACCCGGCGAAAGCGAAGTCCATTCCATGGACCTCATCAACAATCTTGCCGAGGACATGCAAGCGCAGATTACCGTCGAGGGAGGAATTGTACCGTATCTTTCCCTTTCCAACGTTTCGCTTTCCGTTGGGGCAGGGACCGTTGAAGTCGTCCACGTCACCGTATTCGCTCCCGAAGATGCCGAACCCGACATTTACACGGGCGACATACTCATTCGCATGGGCGATTATTCGCACCGCACTCCCGTCACGCTAAAGATTGAATCGGTCCGCGAACCCACGCTCGAAGTGAAGGCCCGCGCGCTTACGAAGACCGTAACCCCCGGCAACGAATTGAAGGCCGAAGTTTCATTCATTAACCGGGGAGAAACGTCGCTCGTCGATAACGTGGTCGCGGTCTACGAAGTGCTTTCCCTCGACGACGAAACCTCCATCGTAAGCGAAACGGAAACGTTGAGTGTCCGCGACGTGATTACGCGACTGGTCGCGCTTGAGATTCCGGTGAACGCGCCACCAGGAAAATACGTGATTCAAGCGCGCGCCACTTACTTCGACGGACGCAAGCAATCTTCTGCAGCGGATTCATTCGACTTAGTCACCGTTCCATTCACCGCATTAGTCGTGGAAACCGTCATTTCCTCGCCGCTGACCTACGCGCTCATTGCCTTGCTACTCCTCGCCATTGTCGGACGCCGCGCGTACAAGGCCTATCGCCGCCGCCAAAGAAAAGTCACGCGCTACATCATGCCGTTGGACTTCAAGAAACTACCTCAGCCGGGCCCGCGTTCCATTGTGACCGGAAAGATTGCGGAAACCGACGTCAAATCGTACGTGGAAATGGAGCGGTTAACGACGCATTCCATTGCCGCAGGAGGAACCGGGAGCGGCAAGTCCGTGTCCGCTCAGGTTATTGCCGAGGAAATGCTCATGCGCAAGCTGCCCATCGTCGTATTCGATCCCACGGCTCAATGGACGGGCTTCATCCGACCCAACAAGGACAAGGGCATGTTATCGCTCTACCCGAACTTCGGCTTGCGCCCCGAGGACGCGCGCGGATTCAAGGTCAACATCATCGACGTCACGGACCCGAACATGGACATCAATATTCCGGAGCACTTCAAGCCCGGAGAAATGACTGTTTTCGTCATGAACAAGCTGCGCCCCGAGCAACTCGACAGTTTAGTGCGACGCAGCATCGACAGCATTTTCCACAGCAACCCCAAGGAAAGCCGTGAGCTGAAAGCCATGATTATCTACGACGAGGTTCACCGTTTGCTGCCCAAGTACGGGGGTAAGGGCGCGTACACGAGCATTGAGCGCGGCTGCCGGGAGTTCCGAAAGTGGGGAATCGGCATCTTCCTCATCTCGCAGGTATTGCTCGACTTCAAGGGCGCGGTGCGCGCGAACATTGCCTCTGAAATCCAATTGCGAACGCGGTACGAAGGAGACATCGGACGAGTGAAAACGAAGTACGGTGCCGAGTACGCGGACCGCGTCACCAAATTGACGGTCGGAACCGGTCTATACCAGAACGCGGAATACAATGACGGAAAGCCGTGGTTCGTGAGCTTCCGGCCGCTTTTGCACAGCACGTTCAGTTTGACCGAGGAGGAAATCAAACAGTTTACGACGATTCGTTTGCAGATCGAGGACGCGCGCAAGCAACTCGCGGAATTGAAGTCGCACGGCGTGGATACGTACGACGTCGAGCTGGAGTTGAACATCGCGAGCGACAAGCTCAAACAAGGTTTGACGCGCATGGCTCAGAATTACTTGGAGTCCGTAAACGCCCGCATCAAGGGCATGACGAGGCGATGAGACGCATGGCTTTTCCACTTATTGGCAAACGAAAAGAAAACGCCGAGAAGCCTCGTTCTTCATTGAGTCGATGGCGTCGCACGCGCGTTCTTGCCACTGGAAATCGAATTGAACGTATGAATGGTGTGGAGATCGTACTGTCCCGTCAAGTCATTAAACACCCCGAGAAGGTATCTTGTTTTTCCATTCATTTGACAAAACCGGTGGTGGCCATTGGATCCGGCATCTTCCACTACTATCAAGTACGCAAACATTTAGGTCATGCAAAACCCGCTGAGTACCGGCACGTGATTAGAGGGTATGTTGCGAAAGGAAAGGATTGGCATATTCAGATTTCAGCCGATACGACGGCCTTACATGCATCGCCATTACAGGTTTTCCGTTTGTTGACGGGGTTGCATGGATTTCTTCAGCGCATCGGCAAAGGGAATATCGAAGTGCACGCCTTTCATCCCTATGTTTCGCCTACGCAACGTTTCATCAATTTCGGACGTTTGCCTGAGGCGATCGGGCATTTCAAACGGTTATCTCAAGGTGAATCATCATGAACATAGAAAAAAGATATCTAAATATCAAAATAGATTCTTATGATTCTTTATTTGTTAGCTCGATAGATAGTTATCTTTTTAAACCCCGGAACCCTAGCGGTTACCGTGCCCAAGACGCAGTTCAACGTCAAAATCGAGCAGCGACTCCAGAACGACTTCCGGAGAGCATGCAGTTTCGACAGCGATCCCGAAACCGGGCGATCGAAACGCATTGGAGATGTGCTGGAAGCCTTGATGGACCGCTACATTTCAGACGTGTTCAAGCGTCGGGACGTCGGGCGCGAACTGGAACGGCTCAAGAAGGGGTAAGAAGCATTCTGAGGTAATGGGTATGCCAAAAAGTGGGATTGGAACGCGTCGGCTGAAAGGAGCTCGTCCAGTGAAAGCGCCCGTCGCTTTTTCCGAGCGCATCATTCCGGGAACGCATCAATCGCACGCGCGCACCGAGGATTACGATTCCAAGAGCATGGAACACGGCATTCTCGCCCTGCTCTCGTTCTTAGGCCACAGTTACAAACGCGGCACCATATCCGATGATCGCTATCGCGAGGTCACGCAGGCGTCCCTGCAGAAACTGGATCAAATCCGTCAGAAGCCCCCGGTCCCCTCCTCTTCCTATGAGGAAAGTTACGAGCAAGACGCGCCCGATTCATCCATAGACATGGAGACCCAGCTCGACAAACTCACGAAGAACCAGCAGGATCTGGAAGCCATGCTTTCATTCCTCGAGGAAAGTTACAACGAAGGCAGCATTTCGGAAGAGAGTTATCATGAACTCAAGCTGGAAAACTCCAAGCGCCTGCAGCGCGTGAGCCACCTGATTCAACAACATGACTACAGCGGAGAAGAAACGGAGACCGACGGCCGCATGACGCGTCCTTCCCAATCCCATCGCCGCTTGTCCCAACCCTTAGGGGATGATTTCGATGTGGAGGGTCTCGCGCAACTCACGCGCGAGAAAGTCGCTCGCCAGCCGCGCTTTGAAGCGCCTCCCGAACTGCCGCCCGCTCCGCAACTGCCCAAACCCCGCACTCCCCTTTACAATGATTTGAACGAATCGTTTGATCGGGACGCCATTGTGGACGAGGCGCGCACGATCATGGGCGAGCTCGACATCAAAGACCGTCACAAAGCCCAGAAGCGCATGTTCGAAGACGAGGAGTCCGAAGAGCATTTGCCGGATGAAGTGGAAGCGCCCATATCCGGGAACGTGTACCGCGCGGATTCAGCGGTCACTGCCCCGGCGCCCGCGCAGAAAAAAGGCGGCGATCAAGTATCGAATTTCATGAACAAGTTAACGGGATTAATGCATCACGAATCCAAACCCTCGGAGGCTTCCTCATCCGAGCCCAAGATGTATGGTTCGGGTTCGCCGGAGGATCCGTTCCGCTCCACGCCTGAAGTGCAGGCCCCGCAAGTCGCCCCTCCCGCGGAAGAGAAATCGCTGTCCCAGCAACTCGGCGGAGAGGATACGGGTGGCGGAGCCGCAAGCGGAAAAGTCATCATGGAGCTTGAAAAACTGAAAGTGAAAGTGGACGGGCTCGGTGAGATGCGCAACTCGCTTGAAGAACGCTTGGGCCACATCATGGAGAGCGTGGGCGAATTGCGCCAAATGTTGTTCGAGCGCGACGCCGGCCTCAAGGAACAGGAAGCGAAAGTATCGCGTTTCATGGACATGGTGGAGGAACTCGAGCCGCAGAAACTCATGAAAGAACTGGAAAAGCGCGACCGCACGATCGGGGAATACGCGATGCGCATCGAGAAACAAGAAACCATGGGCCAAGACCTCGCCAAAAACGTGAACCGCACGAAAGAATTGCTTGAAGGCATCGGCAGCCTCAAAAATATTTCGGAAGTCAACAAGCAAATCTCCGAGAAAGTCGTGAAAATCGATAGCACGGTCAACAAAGCGGATCGCTTGAGCGAGGAAATCGGTCGCGTGTACGTGGACATGAACCGCCGCCTCGAGGAATTCATGACGTATAAAGGCAAGCAGGATCTGATGGCGGAAAGCGTTAAAGACCTGGTGCAACTCGTGGAAAGCAGCAACACGAAGCTTGAACAACTCGCGTCCAAAGACGATCTATCCGACATTACGAAACAACTCGATGAATCGAAGCTGCGACTCGAAGAATTGCACGCCAAACAGCTACTTGCCGAGCAAGGCCGCGACCTGCCTCACGAGCTCAAGGAAATGAAGAAGCAAAAAGAAGGCCTTGAACTCATCCTCACCAGCAACGAGGAGGAATTCCTGGAGAAAGCGATTTCGGAAGCGGATTACCAGAAGACAAAGGAAGCGAACCTCAAGCGCCTCAATCTGCTGGAGAACCAGATCCATCAAGAGTTCTCGAAAATCGCCGGTCAGCATCACACCGAAGATTTGCAGGCCGCGAAGCTCTCGCAAAGTCTGGAGAAAGCCGTCAGCGAGCCAGCGCCCGTTGCCCCGATTTCCCAAACTTCCGAAATCCCTGCGGCTCCGCCTGCGGAAGCCCCTTCCACTCCCAAAAAGAAGGTTCCGAAAAAGAAGGAAGCATCCTTAGCGATTACCTCCCCGGACATGGTGACGCACGACGGCGAGATCGCGAACGATTCGTCTCCATCGCCCGAGCCGGGCGCATCCGCTCCGTCTCCAACGATGGCTGCAGCGACCGAAACCGCGACTCCTGCTCCCAAAGCGGCCGGGGAAGAGGATTTGGAGGCCATGCAAAAACGTTTGGAAGAGAAAGCGCGTACGGAAGTCAAGAAAATCGCGGAAGGGAAGCGAAAGCTTTCAGGCAACCCGTTGAAAAACGCAGTGGGCTCTCTCGTCAACAGACTCAAGCCCTCCAAGAACGTTCTCTCCTCGAAACCGTTGCGCATGGGTTCGAAAGTGAATCCTTCAGAGGAAAAAACAGCCGCTCCAGAACCGACCAACGCTCCGTCTCCATGGTCTTCCACCCCCCTGAAAACGGATGATCGGAAAGCAACGGATCCCAAGCGCTCGTTCACGACGTGGCGAGACAACCAGAAAGCCCATGCTCCGCTTCCCTCGAAATCCGTTGGCGAACAAGCGAAAGTACTGGAGGACATGAAGGAAGAGGATGAGGAAGCATCGCAAACCGCGGAATCCTATGCGATATCCGCAACGAGTGCGGACGATGACCAATCCGAGGAACGCATCGAAGCGCGTTTGAAAGAAATCAAGGCGCTTCGAAACCAATACCGTTCCAAGGACGAATTTGATCACAAGAAACGCGCGAATCGCATTCTCAAGAACTTGAAGGATTCCATGAAAACCAAGAACGTAAAAAGCAAGAACGCCAAAGTGAAACCGAACGCATCCAACAAGAAACGCGTATCCCCATCTGCTATAGTCAAGAAGATGGGCAAGCTTTCTTCCCGCGCTTCCAAGAAGACCGGGAAGAAAAAACGAAAGTAACCTGGGTCCGAGTGGGTCATGGCCGTGCGAAGTTGGCATATATTAGCGGTAGCCGGAGCGCTGCTCGCAGTCGTGATAGCGAGCGCCATCTACGTAGCGGCAGCTGCCGAACAATCCGATTACACGAATTGGGCGGTTCCCGCGGAAAACGGCACGGCGAATAACACGAACATCACGGGCCGCATGCAGCAATACGTCGGTTTTTACGGAAATGTTTCTTCCCAAGTGCGGAATAGTACTGCTCTTGGAAACGTTTTATATCAGAAGGGCGTGACGTCCGGAGTTCTCTATTTCCTTAAGGGAGGGGCGACGCCAACGGCTCCGTTCGTCAACGCGTCCACGAACAGCACGACGGATGGCAACTTCTCGCTGACGGGTTACTATTCTACTGCAAACCATTTCGATACCAATGCTTCGGACGGACAATGCGGCTCGAATCTCGATATTAAAGTGCTTAACACGACGGACAGCCGCAGCACGGGCATATTATTTGATTCTTCTACTCCGGGAACCGAGAACTACTTTTTCTGCACGAACATCAGCAGCTTTACTTCCACGAACGGCTTCGGTACCATTAATTATCAAATCATTGTCGCGAAAACGCCTTCCTTCTTGAGTTACGACATCTGGTACGACTTGGAGTGATCCTTCTCCCATGAATTCAAACAGAAAAACCATTGTGCTTGGATTTTTCCTATTGCTAGCAATGGCTTTACCTGTAAACGCAGATAATGTGGTTGGAGAAGTCGGCTCGTATTCTACGGTTGGGAATACCTCGGCTTGGATTGACTTTACGGTTCCGTTAACTGATCCGGTCGTGGTGGCTGAACAATATAAAACCAGTCCTAATCCCTACACGGTCCGCGTATTCGATGTGAACTCTACTGGATTCTTCGTGCGCTTGCAAGCGGACAATGATTCGTACGTGAACTGGAATGACACCGTTTTTTGGGTGGCCGTCGAAGTCGGACGCCACACCCTTGTTGAATCCGGAGTCATCATTGAAGCCGACAATGTTACATCTAATTGTCAACAAGGAAAGAGCACTTCCGGAGACTGCTTTGACACGATTACGTATTCTTCCCCCTTTTCTTCCGCTCCCAATGTATTCTCGGGGGTAATGACCCAAGAAGATCCCACGTTTACCGATACGACGTTTAACACGATTACCGCAACGAATTTTCAGCTCGCTCTCGAAAATGCGGAAGTGCGCGCCACCCTTCACGGCAATGAACAAGTCGGCTGGATTGCCTGGGAGCGCATCAACAGCTCCGACAGCGGATTACAGTATCGCTCCATTATCACTCCAGACCAAGTCCGGTCGAGAGACAATGGCAATTATCAGTACATTCATGATTTGGGGGTATTCCCTGCGTCCGCATTAGTGATGCAGACGGAACACCAGGGAGCGGATGGCTCTTGGGCCGTTATCGACGATCGCACTCCGATGACTTCCACTACTATTGACGTCGTCTTGCAGGAAGACCAAGTCGGCGACGCGGAACAGAGCCATACCCCCAATCCCGTTTCCATTATCGTATTCAACCAAACCGGACTCATTTACGACGATTCGGATGCCTCGCCGCCGGAATGGAGAAACTTCGGAGATAATGCGACGACTCCGGCGTTTGTAAACGATATTACGCTTTTCTACTCTCAGTGGTTGGACGTGCAAAGCGATTTAAGCACATTCGTATTCTCTTGGAACGCGTCCGGAAGCGATTGCGGAATAACGAGTGGTTGGGTGAACTTCACTCCCGAACTTTTCCAAAGCGAAAACTATACGAACACCACGAAAGCCGTTCCGACGGCTTGCGAGAATAAGGCGGTTGGTTATCGCTTTTATGCCAACGATTCCAACAATATTTTCAATGCCACGGATATCGGGATCCTTACGGTATCGGATCGTTTGCCCTATTATTCCATTGACCCCATTTACCTCGGCGCCAACACCTCCACGGCTGAAGTGAACGACCAAATTCTTTTCTTCAGCTACTGGTGGGATGATTTGGCGCTCAGTTCGTTCTTCCTTGAAACGAATTTCTCAGGCGCGTTGACCAATGGCTCGCAAACCGATTTCTTCTTCACCAACGATTCGTGGGCCAATCAAACCGATGTTATTGATCCTTCGCAAGAAGGAAAGGAAGTCTGGGGAAGAATATGGGTCAACGATTCCAATAATCAGTTCAATGTTACGGCTTTTAACCTCGTTTCCGTCCAGAACCAAAGCCCGTTGGTAAATACCACGGGCATTAACGATTCTGTCGCGATATACACGGATGAAATTTGCGTGAATGTTACCGCAGGCGATGCCGGCGCGGGTATTGACGAGGTTTGGGTTTCCCTGACGTATCCGAACACCTCGATTTTCAACTGGAGTTTAAGCGATCTCGGTTGCAATGCCGGAGGCGCCGGAGACATTTACTGGGGGCGTTCGATCAACGTCGGAACGGATCCCGGAACGCTGACGATTAACGCATCGTTCGCCAATGACACGATTGGAAATGAGGGCGAGGAAACGCCTTGGCCGGCATGGAATATTTCAATCACTGCTCCGAACCTGCCTCCCTATTATAATGCAACAAACGGTTACCGCGGTTTGAACACTACGGATGCAGATGCAAGGGACCAAATCTTGTTCTACACCTACTGGTATGATGAAAGTGCGTTGAGCACTTACTTCTTGGAATGGAATGGATCCGCAAGCATGGCCAATGAATCCGCTGTCGTATTCTCTCCCTCTAATGATACGTGGGGCAACCTCACCATTTCCGTTCCAGCCGCTATTGAAGGAGAGGTTCTGGGCGGAAGAATGTGGGCGAATGACAGCACCAATCAATTCAACGTAACGGAATTCTTCTTCGTGAACATCTTGAATCAAACGCCTCTCGTCAATGCAACGGAAGTGGACAGCAATTTCGTTTACCAAAACTCGCTCATCTGCATTAATGCATCCGCCGGAGATGCGGGAGCCGGTTTGGATCGCGTCTGGGCACTCGTGAATTACCCGAATGGTTCGCTCATCAATTATACGCTGTTGGATGGCGGCTGTAATGCAGGGGGGGCCGATGATAATCGCTGGGGTAGACAAATCAGCGTAGGTACCGCCTTAGGAAACTTGACCATCAATACCACGTATGCAAACGACACCGTCGGAAATGAAGATTTCGAGAGTCCACGACCATTGCTTCAAGTGCAAATTGATGTCCCTCCAGATACGCCTCCTTACTACGAAATCAATACCGTTTACTGGGGGGCTAACGTAAGTACTCCGGATCCGCATGATCGATTGCTGATTTACAGTTACTGGTATGACGACGTTTCGTTGAGCACGTATACTTTGAGATGGAACGAGACCGGAAGCTTCGAGTATCAAGATTGGACGGTCTTCTCTCCCTCCAACGATACATGGGGAAATTACAGTATTGAACTTCCAGGAAGTTCGGAAGGAAAAAATATTTCAGGAAACATTTGGACCAATGACACGACGGACCAATTCAACAGTACCCCGTTTTCTTATCTCGTGGTTCAACAAGCTCCTCCTGTTCTGAATTCTTCTGAAGTTAATTCTTCGGGAGTCATTGTCAACAGCCGCATCTGCGTCAATGCGAGTGCCGGCGATTTGGGTGTTGGGGTTGATAAAGTTTGGGTCACGGTCACCTATCCCAACAGTTCCATATTCAACTGGAGTTTAAGCGACACGGGCTGCAATGCAGGGGGAGTGGGTGATAACCGTTATGGCCGTGAAATCGCGGTCGGGACCATTCTCGGAGATCTGACAATCAATGCCACTTTTGCGAACGATTCGCTTGGCAATGAAGGAGAAGAAACGCCTTGGCCGGCTCTTAACGTTACGATCGGAAACCAACCCCCATTCTACCCGGACGATCCGGCATACTTGGGTGCGGATGATACGGCCCCCGTTACTCTGCAAAACGTAAAATTCTTCAGTTATTGGTACGACGACGCGCTGCTCAGCACCTATTCGCTGGAATGGAATGCGTCCGGAAGCATGGAAAATGTTTCGTGGACGGACTTTTCTTTTGGAAACGACACGTGGGGAAATGAAACCGTGCAGATTCCAGCGATCCAGGAAGGAAACGTTTTAGCCGGACGAATTTGGGCAAACGATTCCGCGAATCAATTCAACGTGACCCCCTTCACCTATCTCTACATCCAGAACGTTTCTCCAGTCATTAACTCCACGGCTTCCAACGCCACGAATTTACGTCCCTCCCATCGCGCTTGCGTGACCGCTACTGCAGGAGATGCGGGGATGGGTTTGGATGAAGTATGGATTCTCATTACCTATCCCAACGCGTCCATTTTCAATTGGAGTTTAAGTGATACCGGGTGCGGAGCAGGCGGTGCTGGAGATAACGTGTACGGCCTTGAAATCGATACGGGCAATTCCTTAGGCACGGCGACCATCAACACCACTTTCGCAAACGATACGCTCGGTAATGAAGGCAAACAAACGCCTTGGCCCGCAATCAACATCACGGTATTCAACAACGCCCCTTACTCGAATCCGAATGCGGTCTACAAAGGAGTCAATGATACGGAAATCAATTCAACGGATCAAATCGACTTTTACGCTTATTGGTACGATGATATTGCTCTCAGCACGCACATTCTTGAATGGAACGGCACGGGCAGTATGGCTAACGAATCCGCCATTGTGTTCTCGCCAACAAACAATACGTGGAGTAATTATTCCGTTATGGTTCCGGCCAACATGGAAGGAGAAATCATTGCCGGCAAGCCTTGGGCCAATGACTCATTCAATGTGTTCACACCCGAGTCATTCTTTTATGTAACGATCGCCAATTTATCCCCTGAAATCAATTCCACGGCTTCCGACAAGGGATCCGCATATCTGGACACGCTGATCTGCATCAACGCATCTTCTGGAGATCAAGGAGTTGGTGTTTCCGAAGTTTGGGCCGCGATTACTTTCCCGAATGGAACGTCTGCCAACATCTCTCTATCGGATACGGGTTGTAATGCGGGCGGATCAAACGATAACCGATATGGGGGCGCGGTAAACGTCAGCAGCGTTGAAGGCGTTTTGCGGATCAATACCACCTTCTCAAACGATACCCTCGGAAATCTCGGTTATGAGGATCCCTATCCCAACGTAGTTGTGAGCGTGGAACAACAGCCTCCTCCAGGCGACAATATCGTAGGAGAAGTAGGTGTGATTAATTCCGTGAGCAACGCTTCCGTATGGGTTGATTTCACTTTCGCGTTATACCGTCCTGTTGTCGTGGCCATTCATAATCACACGAGTCCAAATTCCTATTCCGTGCGTATTTACGACGTGAACGGAACGGGCTTCTACGCCCGCATTCAACAACCCAACGAAACGCTCGTGGATTGGAATGATACCGTATATTGGTTGGCAGTTGAGCGCGGCGGCCACAACCTGAACATGTCCAACACCTACATCGAGGCAGGAAATTTCACGTCCAACTGCCAGCAGGGCGCTTCCACTCCTGGAACTTGTTACGATACCATCACGTACGCCAATTCGTTTTCAGTGAATCCGGCGGTAATCTCCTCGGTACAGACGCAAAATGATCCCACGTGGATTGAAACCATTGAAAATTCGGTTGGTACTGCCAGCTTCCAGCTTGCTTTGGAAAACGCGGAAGTGCGTTCAACTTTACATGGAACGGAACAAGTCGGTTGGATCGCCTGGGCCATCGGCGTCAATAATACCGCCGGCATTAATTACAGCGCGGTTTCCGGAGCGGGTGTACGCGGCCACGACAACGGTGACTACAACGTAACGCACAACCTGAATCAGGAACCCGTTTCCGGAGTCATTCAACAAACGCTTCGATCCGGAGCCAATGGCGGTTGGGCCGTGCTGGCCGACGTAATTCCTTACTGGTGGAGCACTATTGTATCCATGCACATTGATGAAGATCAAGTACTCGACACGGAAAGGAGTCACAATCCCGAGAGCGTTGTCATGATCGTATTCAATGCAACTGGGGTGTTGTACGACGACAGCGACGTATTCCCGCCACTTTACCAGAATCTGGGAGACAACGCCTCGGGTTCCATCACGGTCGCTGATCCGGTACTCATGTATTCTCAATGGTGGGACGAACTCAGCAACTTGAGTCTTTACACCTTTTCCTGGAATGCCACCGGAAGCCAATGTGGTGAACTCGGGTTCCAAAATGACACGGAAGCGGAATTCCAGAGCCAGAACTGGACGAATACCTCCAAGGTTATCCCCGTAGGCTGCGAAGGAAAAACGTTCGGATACCAGTTTCACGCCAATGATTCGAACAATATCTGGAATACTACTGATTTTGGTTTCGTTGTCGTCACCAACCAGTCTCCAACGATCAACACCACCTCCGCCAATTTCACGCAAGGAAACGTAACCATTAATGAAACCATTTGCATCAATGCAACTGTTGGTGACCCCAGCGGAATTGATGCGGCATGGATCATGGTCAACTACCCGAACGGAACCGCAATCAACTTAACCTTGAGCGATACGGGATGCGATGCAGGTGTAGCGGACGATAATTGGTATGGCGTGGAGGTCGATGTAGGACTTGTTGTTGGAAACTTGACCATAAACACTACGTTCGGAAATGATACCGTTCTCAATGAAGGAGAGCAATCCCCTTGGCCCGCGCTCAATTTCACCGTCAAGAACGATGCGCCTTACCACAACGAGTCCCCTATATACTTGGGGGTCGATAATTCCTCCCCCGAAGTCCTTGACAATGTCACTTTCTTCAGTTATTGGTTTGATGATTCCGGTCTTGAATGGTATTGGCTGGAATGGAACGCTTCCCTGAGTTTTGAGAATGCCAGCAATGCCTCTTTCAGTGAACAAAATAATTCGTGGGCGAACATAACTATTGAAGTACCGGTTTCAGCGGAAGGGGAGACGGTTTGGTGGCGCATATGGGCCAACGGATCCATTAACTCCACTCCGTTTGCGCCCCTCGGCCCCGTGAAAACCTATCCGATTGTGAACAGCACGTACGTCAATACTTCGAATGCGACCGTGAATACCACGATTTGCGTGAACGCTTCTGCAGGAGACAAAGGCGGTTTGGATCGCGTCTGGGCCATGATAACGTTCCCCAACGGAACCGCTCAAAACTGGACGATGAGCGATACGGGTTGCAATGCCGGAGTCGCCAATGACAATCGTTGGGGCGTTGAAGTCAATGTTTCATTTATCGGAAGCAACCTAACCGTCAATACTACCTACGCCAACGATACGAAAGGAAACGAGGGATGGGAAGATCCGTTCCCGTTGTTGAACGTGTTCGTTAAACTGCCTCCGAACCCCATTGGGGGAAGCGGTCAATACGTCGGATTTTACGGGATTAGTACGCAACGCCTCAATTCTGAAACGGGCCCCGAATCCTCGGAGGCCTATGCTAAACGGCAAAACACGGGAACCGTATTTATTACGAAACAAGGCGACACGCCGACGTGGAGCAAATTAACGGCTGCAGATGATGCGGCGGATATGCCCGCAATAGACTCGGGCCTGGGTCTTTTTTACGTGGAAGATCTCCTGGAGAATAATTACAATAACTCCGGCGGGAACCTTTGCGGGCTGTCCGGCGTCAATTACATGATTACGACCGACGGAAACTGGAACATCGGCGTCATGTATTCCGACGAGGATGACTCTTCCGCGTTTTCCGCCGGCGATACCATTATATTCTGCGCAGACCTAAATCCGGATGCCGCGAATTTCGAGGGCGGATCCAGCGATTACGAGATCGCATTTCCAAAATCACTTGAGGATTTCGTCGACTTCTGGGTTGAAGAATGAGAGGGGAAAAATGGGTTCGAAGTTAATCATTGGATGGCTGTTCGTTTTCCTAGCGCTCGCGAACGCGCAAACCGCGGTACTCGTCAACTCGAACGATTGGCGGGATGCCTACGTGGCGAGTCTTTACGCTTACCAGAAAGGCTATATCATGCGTTACGTTCAAGACATCCATTCGATCAGCGGAACCTTGCACGAATTAACGTCTCAGGATATTGCGCAAGTCGAGCTCTACAGCCGCATCGACAATCCGGTCCCCAGTTTTACGTACCAATTGCGTCAACTTGATATCGACATCCGCGACGTGGAATATGTCGATCAATACGAGCTCTCGGGATTGCTTGCGGAGAAACTGCAACCGGATTCCGTGATCGTGGTGCGCGACGATTTCGCTTTCGATGCTCTTTCAGCTCGCTATCTATCCATTGTGGATCAAGCCCCCATCGTTTACGCGAAACGCGTTCGAGAGCTCCCTCAGCCCGTCATTCAATCATTGGCCCGCATCCAGCCTTCCACCGTATACGCTATAGGCCGTTTAGGTCCTGAAGTGATGAGCGAACTCCGCAATTATCCCGTGGAACGCTTGAACGGAATTGACGAGTTTGATACCAACTATTACGCGAACTCGTATGCGTTCAATATTGAAAAGCCGAGTCAGGCATTGATTACCACGGGTGACATTCTCGAGTTGACGATTCTCAATGCGCGCGAGAACGCCGTCTTTCTCGTACCGGAAATCGGTTCGTATTCGCTCGTGCAAACCTCGAATCTCGTGAATGAGGCGGGACTCGAGTACTTGTTAGGCATCGGAAACGGCATCGCTTCCCCCGGATTCTTCATCAAGGACCGGACGGGCGCACGCATTTACGTAAAATTTGGCACGATTCGAACGGAAGGCAATGAAGCCATGCAACGCCAGGACATTGAAATGCGTTTGCAGGGCTACCGGTTGCCTCAACCGCATTACGCGGGAAAAATCACGGGGCTTCAAGCGGATTTCGGCCAATCCCTTGGAAAAGCCACGGGGGCCTTAGTGGCTTCGCGGAACCAGGTCGCGCCATCCGTTGACTTACACGCCACGTTCGAGAATGTGGGAAACATTGAGCTGCCGGTTTACGTTCTATTTACGATTCGAGATTCGGCGGGCAACGTGATTCGAACCCTGCAGTCGGATCCCATGGTCGTCTACCCGAAAGCGTTAACGGATTTCCGAATGAATTGGGAAGACCCGCCTTCGGAGGGAAACTACGATGTCGAAGCCACTTTCTTTACGGAAGTGTACGCGGGCATTACGTTCCCAAGCCGCTCCATTGATCTGGATTTGCGCTGGCTCTTCGTCTACTTGTTCCTGCTCGCGTTCATTCTCGCGCTCGTCATGCTCTTGGTCATGGCGTACTATTCGGACCGCCTGCTCAAGGACATGAAGGACTTTGTGACCACGAGCCGGGGAGTGAATGATGCGGTCGACGAGCTGTGGCTACGCGTCTCAAAAGTTTTCAAGTGAATCAATTAGCCGCGTTTTCTGCGCATCACGATCTTGACGAGCTCATGCATTTTTCGCTCCAAGTAATCGTAATCGACTTTCGTGTCCATGACCGCGCGCATCTCATCCAACTCCGGACGAATCTTCACGTATTGTTGCTCCAAGCGGTTCATGTGGTGCGTGATCTCTGAAAAACTTTTTTTGGTGGTGCGGTTGAGCTGGCGGATGAGGTGAATTAACCAGTACGTGACCCCCAGAAACAGGAGGATGAGAATGATGGACTCCAGTGTCAGACCCTCGAACGCCATGTTATTCACGATCTCTTGGCGGGTACGCGCGTCTGAGCCACGGCCACTTTCGCGCTGTTCCGTTCAATGAACTCGATGGTTTCCGCAAAAATGCGTTCCAGACTCCGCCGTTCGACTTTCTGCGCCATGGAATGCTTCAAATGCTTGACATCGCGATCGAGTTCCGAGACGTGGTTCTCGAGCTTGGTCATGCGATGCTTTTCCTTATCGAGTCCCTTGATCATGTTCCGCATGTTGCGGTGCGCATGATAGGCGAGCACGGAATAGGCGATTAAACCGACTACGAATCCGTATGCCACGAATTGATTCACATCCACAACGAACCCCTCGCGTTGCATTACTTTCGGGTGCTTTAAATAGCTTTCCGTATTCCCGGCGTTCAGTGACGACGAATCTTGAATAAATATACGAGCGCCACGCCCAACGCGACAATAAAAATGGCGAGAATGGGGAATGCGTCCATCCACCAAAACGGCTCGCTCTCCTCTTCACCGCCCGCCCGAATTTTTAACACCACGGCTTTCGCATTCAATTCCTCCAGCGTTTCAATCTCGAGACTTCCCCCGTCCCGCACGAGTTCATTCTGCAAACCGATTTCATCTTTCAATAAATTCAAGTCCTCTTCCAACGCAGCGAGCGCGCCCTCATCGTAATCGTAGCCCAGTTTCGTGTCCGTAATCAAACGATCGGTTTCTCTCATGTTTTCCGTCAATTCGGCGTACACCGGAATCAATAACTCGTATTTCGCTTCCAATCCGTTAAATTCCGCCACCGCGGAAAACAAGCTGTTCAAATGGGCTTCCGCTTCCTCCGGAGTCTGCGCGGCCTCTAAATCCAATAAAATGCGCTCCATTTGAATGAGTTCTTGGTCGAACGTCTCGGTTGGAAATCCGTATCCCCCGAAACGCGACTTCACTTCCGCTGCACTCCGACGCGCGGTATCCATGGCGTCCTCTCCGCGCACCTGCAACCCTCGAATCGCGGAGTAGTCCCGCCGCCGCACCGTTTCTTGAGCGAGATCCGACGCGTTCGTACTTTGATTCACGTAACGGGTTTCAATGGACGGCGCGATTTGGTCCACCATGCCCTTCAATCGCAACGGATCCAATCCGCATTCGTTGTCATCCACCATGCGCTTTCCAAAGAAGTATTTGTAGTACGGGTCCCACGCGCTCGCATTTTCGTACGTTTCGTTACTCAGCCTCACCATCGTCCGCAACGCATTCAATGTATTTTCCGTGGCCCCTTTTTCCATGGCATTCGGTAATCCGTCCACGGAGCCTTTCAATTGAATGAATTGTCTGGAAAGCGCTTTCCGTAGTGCGGTCGAGGCATCGCATGCCCGCCCCACGTTGGGTTCCACGCACCGAAATCCTTCCCACAAGTAATTGGTTTCAATGAATTCGTAGTACGTCGCATTGCATCGTTGGAACGCCGCAAACGTATCCTCGAACTCTTCTTTCATGTCTTCGGCCGCTCGCGTCGTGAACGCCCCTTCCTCCACTTGAGTATAATACGCGTCCAGCACTTCTTCGATTTCTTTGGCATCGGTCACGAGTTCCGCTTCCACATTGAATACGAGCTTTGGGTCGCCTTGCACTTCCACGACAATATACCGCGAATTATTGAAATCCACGACTTGATACGACGCCACCTCCTCCTTATTCAAATATGCCCGAATCTCGTCCTGCAATGATTTCGCTTCCGCTGGCATCGAAAATATGCTGACAACGAATAGGAGGAAAATCAATCCCTTCATCCCGTGCATGTACCTCGTACGCAAAAACCCTTTATAACCATTCTTCCCATTCATGTGGCTATGCCTCGCATTGAATTCAGGCCCCTTCGAAAAGAGCATCTGGTTGATGCGGTGCGCCTTTCCCTTCGCGCCTTCAAGGAAGATCGCACGCTCGGAGGGCTCCCAACCTATCGCGACCTTAAAACCCCTATTGAATCGGTTCGAAGTCTTCGTTCCGAACTGAATCACATGGCTGAACATCCCCGTTCGAACGTGATCGGTTCATTTGTTCAACCGCGAAGAGGAACCGAAACCCTTGCAGGAATCAGTTATTCGACGCCTCTCCCATTCTGGTTAAAAGAAAACCCCGACCATCTACTCCCATTCGAACCTACACTATTAGACGAGATTCGAAAACATTCTCCCGGTATTCGCGCCGAACACGTCGCTTTTATTGGAGGGCTGGCGGTCCATCCAGATTTCCAGAAGAGCGCTTCTCAAAGACTGCGGCTCGGCACGCGTCACGTGGAACAGCAGGAAGCCTTTGTCCGCGAACATTTTTCTGCGGCAGTGGTTTTCATTCTGGAGGGGGCAAAGAGTATGCGCATGGTCCGAAAAGATCCCGCGTGGATATTTCTCGAATCGCCGACGACTCATTCAAGCGGACCGAACGGGTATTGGGCTTACAAGGTTTTCAAACCACGAAACGGATCTCGCTCATAGCCGGTCATTCCGTTCTTGATTTCGACTCGTTTCATGCCCTCGCCTGCATTTGACTCCAAATGAGTTCCGCGGTTCGCGCATCGTATAGCGTACGCACCATTTTCGAAAGAAGCGTGTGTTGAGGTGGAATATGGTCTCTCAACGACGTCCGGTATTTCAGCAATAAATAGGAGGCGAACGATTCGACATACGGACCTTCCTCCACTTCTTCTTCCCCTCCCGCCTTTTTCGCTGGTTCTTCCTGCGCTTGCGGTATTTCAGGCTCTTTTCCCTCGTACATGCCCAAGTTTCTCTTGATTCTCAGCAGCGCATGAGACACGGCGGGTTTCGGCAGCGCACTCTTGGGATCCCCGAGCATGAACACGGCCAATGTCACCGATGCATGAAGAAAGTCCCGGATTTTTTCGGGAGTCGAAATAAAGGATTTCGTCCCCTTTAACTCCTCCTCACTTAATTGAAATGATGTCGAGATTTGCTTGTATTGATCCGAGGAAGGAAAAAGCACTTTCCGCAAAACGGTTTTCTCGTCGGGAGTTAACGCCGCATTTCTTTCCGCAAAATCTTGGAACAGCCACTCGAGGGATGCGCGGTATACCGGCCATCGCGCTTCCCGTTCCTTTCGCTCCAATAATCCCGCAACAAACAGCAATTGGGTGACTTCCGATATTCTTCCCGTATTCACGTTTTTCGCGTCGCCCGCGTACACGATTTTATACACGTCCGTAATCTTTTTCCAATCCGTTCCAAAGTAGGCGGCATAGGCTTTTGCCGTGGTTCCGGCTTCCGCCAGACTCTTCGTTACCGCGGGTTTATACTTCCTTTCCTGCGTATCGCTATTTTCCCTCTTAACGGAAACCTTTTTTTCCAATTTTTTCTTTTTTTTCGAGCGCGCCATCCCTTTCATTATACTGCTTTGGTATATAAAACACGGGTTTCGATGCTCCGCGAATCCGATTTTTCATGTCGCCTACTTTTCAGGAATGCCGAAATTCGCTTTCGCGATGTGCTGAAGGCATGTTCACACCCACTCAAACGAATCCTTGCCTCAACGCCTTCAGTTCCGCTTTCCCTTCCGCGCTCATTTTACTTTCATTCCAAGGCGGGTCGAACGTAAACTCCACTTCCACGCGTTTCACATTTTCCAGTTGTTTGACCTCGTTTTGAATGGATTGAACGATTTGTGGTCCGAGGGGGCATGCCGGCGTGGTCAATGTTGCTGTGATGTGCACGTGCCCGCGCTTTTCCTCGATCTGATATACGAGCCCCAAGTCCACGATGTTGATACCGAGTTCCGGATCTATGACGTTCTTCAAAACTCTTTGGATTTGTTCGACGGTTGCCATTTGCGTTTCATCCTGAGATGACTATTCGGTCTCATGAAATAAATAGGTGTGGTTGATTCCCGTCAAGTGCTATACGTCAATAAACGAGTCCCGGATTTAACGAAACGCTTTTTAATTCGAGCAACCGAAATTCTTGCCGTATTCTGAACCGTTTTTTTCCGTGAATCATGCGAGGAGATGGTGAGTTTGAGTAACGCATTCGACGTCGTGGTGGTTGGCGGAGGCCCCGGGGGGTCTTCGACAGCGGCACTACTGGGCAAGCAAGGAAAAAAAGTACTATTGGTGGATAAGGCGCAGTTTCCGCGCGATAAAACCTGTGGCGATGCGGTGAGTGGTAAATCCGGAAACGTGTTGCGCGAACTCGGTTTAGTCGACATCGTGGAAAAAAGTCCTCACGAAGAGGTGTGGGGCATCACGTTCTCGTCTCCTAAAGGCACGATCGTATCCGTTGATTTTCCGTCGCAATACGGTCATCCGCAAGGCTACATCTGCCGACGCTTCATTTACGACAATCTGCTATTCCAAAACGCGAAAAGATTTGCGGAAGTCTGGGAACGGTTTCGAGTCACCGACATCATTCGGGAAAATGGTTTTGTAGTGGGGGTCAAAGGAAAGCACTTGGATACGGGGAAAGAAGAAGAGGTACGCGCCAAAATTGTCGTGGGGGCTGATGGAGCGACTTCGGTTGTCGCGACCAAACTGGGCTTGAATCTCTTGCTTCCCGAACACCATTGCGGTGCCTTGCGCGCCTACTATTCCGGCATTTCCGGCCTCACGCAACACATTGAAATTCATTTCTTGGACGGACTGATTCCGGGCTACTTCTGGATTTTCCCGCTTTCCAATGGGGAAGCCAACGTGGGCGTGGGAATGGTGACCTCTGATATCCGCAAGCGGAACGTGAACTTGAAGCAGGCGATGATGGACGTCATCGAAAAAAATCCCGTGTTCAAGGAACGCTTCAAGAACGCAAAAATGATCGGCGACATCAAGGGATGGAACTTGCCGTTCGGGAGCTACCGGCGCAAAGCCCACGGCAACGGTTTCCTGTTAGTCGGAGACGCGGCCAGCTTAATTGATCCGTTTTCGGGCGAGGGAATCGGTAACGCCATGACGTCCGGGAGTTACGCCGCAAAAACCATCGAGAAAGCCTTCGAGAAAAACGATTTCTGTGAAGTCGTTCTCAAGGAATACGAGGATTCTCTGTGGGAGTGCATCGGCAGCGATCTCAAGACCTCTCACCGTTTGCAACGATTGGGCAAGAACCGCTTCCTCCTGAATTGGGTGCTTGGAAAAGCCGCCCGCAACAAAGAATTGCGCGAAACCATCTCGGGAATGATTGCGAATCGCGAAAGCAAAACGAGTTTGATTTCCCCCGTGTTCTATCTCAAGCTCCTGTTCATGTGAGATCGCGCGTTCAACTCCTCCTTTTAATAATTCTGCCGCAATTTTTTTTGGGTGGTGTGACATGCGCGTGGCGCTGAACGGAGTGGGTCTGTTTCTGCTTTTATTGAGTGCCTCTTCCTACGCTTATACGGTTCGATCCGACCATCCCCGCCTGCTGATCAACTCCGATGACCTCGCGTGGGCGAAGTGCCGGGCGGGTTTGGAAAACAATGGCGCCTGCCCCGAGTTCGGTTCTCACGCGCATTACTTTGAACGACTCGAAGCGTGGGTCAATTACTATTATCCTCAAATGACGGTTTCCTCGGACGCACCCACTATTTATACCGGTTATGCGATGCTGACCGACAACGCAGAGATATGCGAGCATATGGCGACGTGGTCGCAGGGTGCATGGGGTGAAGATAACGATTATTCGCATCCTTATCCGGCATACGCGTTTGATTGGTGCTACGACTTACTATCTTCTTCAACGCGCGAAAGTCTGGGAAATTATTTGGCTGATCATTTGCGCGGCGAGCCCTGCGATCTGGGCGGTTATCGGTGGCTCCCCCGTCAAGGACAAAACTCCCGCCAAGTCTCCATCGCTCTTTACAATGAAGGCTTTGATGATGTTAAAGCCGCAGAAGATCTTGATTGCGCGCGAGAACGTTATTACGATTACCACATGCCGTCCTGGGAAGAACTCGCTGCAGACGGGGCGTGGGACGGTTACATTTGGTCGCGATTCAAGTACGTGCTTTCAACAGCCCAAATGTTTGAAAGCGCTCTAGGAGATAGTGCGGGGTATTCGTTCGGAGCCATACAGAATCACGCGCTCTTCCTCGCGTACAAAATGCGGTTCGATTACCGTCTTTCCAAGAATCCCAGCGAGCACAATACCGCGGGATACCGTGGCCACGTTCTCATAGCCCACCTGGCACAAATCACTCAAAACCCGTACATTCAATCGCTGGCCAGCGAAATGGTCGCTGATTTTGAATCCCATGCAACGGTCAGAAGTGGCGAGTACTTGTGGCTTCTCTTCTTCTACAACGAACAACTTCCCTCGGCTCCTCTCGACGACCTTCCTTTATCCAGTGCGTTTCTCAACAACGGCCAAATCTTTTTCCGAAGCAACTGGAATTATCAAGATCCTGAAGTGATTCAAGGCGCGTTCTTTCTCGTACCCGACATCGTGCTCGGCCACAAACACGCGAACAGCTTCATCATCAACCGCGGCGACGATTCCCTCGCTTTAGACACGGGAACGCGCAACAGCGAAGAGCAAGCGCACTACGATGTCTGGTTCAGTAACAACCTGGCGCACAACGGCATGACGATTACGATGCCCGGCGAAGATTTTGGGACTTACCGGCCTTACTATTATTGGGGCGACAATACTCCGTATCCCATGCCCAACGCGGGTTTTGAAACGGTTTCCGATACCGAGGAAGCGCAGCGGCGCTGGCCGAACTCTTTCTCCGGCAGCATCGGACCCGGTTACCGCGGCGAAATCAATTCCTATTTTTACGACAATGCAGTGATGTACGCGCAAGGCAATGCGACGCATGCGTACTTGCCGGAAAAAGTGGATTGGGCCGAGGGAGGCGCGTACCGCCACTTCTTCTTCATACAACCGGATCAATTCCTCATCATCGATCGCGTGGATACGGTGAGTCCCTCTTACGAAAAGAAGTGGTTGTTGCATACGGCGTTCGAGCCCCAATTCACGCAAGGCTCCTTCAATACGCAGGAAGGCATTCCGGGAGTCGGAGGCATTTTCACTTCAACGAACGCTTTCTCTTTTTTCGCGGAACAACAAAACTCGAAATTGTTCGGGGAATTACTCTACCCGCATTCCAACGTTCTCGCGCGAAAGATCGGCGGTCAAAATGCAGACGCGGATCCGTGGAAGCAAACGCATGACCCCGGCTATCCGTGTTATGCCCCCAACAATCCTTCATACGAGTTTTGGGTAGAGGACGCGAACGATAATTATGCGGGTTCGAATTTCATGCCCATTAAAATTAACAACTACAATCCGGGTGGCAATCCTCCGCCGAGCTGTGACGGGGCTTCAGCGGCATTTAGACAACAGGAAAGCGGAGGCTATTTCCCTGCAGGAGACTGGCGCATTGAATTTGTAGTCGACAACCAAGCGTTTGCGAACTACGTCGTGTTCTTGGAAGCGAGCGATGCCGCGCAATCCACTCCGTCCGTAACCCCGGAGTTAGTGGAATCCCCGCAAGCGGTTGGTGCCAAACTCGGAACCCGCGTCTTAATTACTCCGAAAATCGGGCGAACCAATACCCTCTCTTACTCGGTTGCTGGAACGGGGTCTCTTCAACATTATGCAGCTGATCTGGAACCCGGAGTATATGCTGTGACGCAAAACGGCTACGCCATTGAAACCAACGCCGTTGTAACCGAAGACGAGCACCTCCTCTCATTCAGTTCCACTGGAGGCGGCACGTTCGTGATCTCTGGAGACGCGCTTCCCACGTGCGCTGAACAAGATGGTTATGAATGCAGTTTGGATGAAACCTGTCCCGGCGGGCAATGGATTCCCGCAGGCGACACGGATCGATGTTGCGCGGTCGCGTGCGAAGGCATCGGATCCGATATTCCGTGCGAAGACCTGGGAGGCCATTGTCGAGATGACTGTACCCTTTACGAAGTCTGCTCTTTGGAACCTGAAGGGTATTGCGCCGTCGGAGAATGCTGTATTGGCGCGTGCACGGAATCCGGTTCTCCTGCTGTCACGCTCGAAACCCCTCTCAACGGAGCGAGTCTCCCGACTGGAAACACGCGATTTGTATGCAGCGCGTTCGATGATTCGGGGTTGCGCGAAATCGCTTTGTACATGGGATCTGACCGAGTCATGCCGCCCAATTGGGGTCCAGGATATCCCTTGCCTGAATTCGAGGTTTACGGAGTCGACATGCAAAAAGTTCCATCCACGGGTATTGTGGACGAGGTACCGTGCAACATGGCCGGTTACTCGAGTTGCGCCCGTCATTCCAGCTATTGCGATTACGATTCCGGAGAGATCTGCTACTTGTCCATTAATCCCTTCAGCTACGCAACGAATACGTACGATCTCGATGTTTACTACGCGGATGAATACGATGACGGAGACGGCGACACCTATTTGTTACTTATCAACCATGTGGAAGTGGCTCGATTTACAACCGACGGAAATAATCCAAATGACGAAGCCGCAATGCAAACCTTTTCTGATATTTCTATTGCAGCAGGCGACGTGTTCGATTTGTATTGCATTGAAGGCGCATCCGGAAGCCATTGCCGCGTCCACAAAATCGTTTTCCGAGAAATATCCGGAAATGGTTTTGAGGAAGTGGCGGCTCAAAGCGTTTCCGGAACGAATGCGCAAGCGCAATTCCACATCGATTTAAGTGAAGGAGATTATGACTGGAATTGTTTAGCGGAAGATGTTTATGGCAACACGGCGTTTGCGGTTAACCCGTTCTCTTTGACTATCCGACGCGGAACCGGTGGGGGTAGCCCGCTGATGGCTCCCAAGAACAAGCTTCCTTACCAGGCCATTACCGGACGCGTTCCGCTTTCTGGGGCGGAATCCCTTGAACTGGAGAAACAGCGCGCGGAACAAGCCGCATTCCGTTGGTGGACTACGACGGTTCTTCTCGCGGGATCCATCACCGTTGCGGCCGCGATCTTCTTGTTTGAACGCAACCGGCGCAAGAAATGAGCGGAAGCAACGCAACTTATTATAACCCGAGCGCCGTGTTATCGTACGAGGAAAAAGGGGGTATGGCAATCTATACGCGCCAAGGCGACACGGGTCAGACCGCTTTATTCGGGGGCAAGCGCATTCCGAAAAGTTCGGTACGCATCAACGCCATTGGCAGCATCGATGAATTGAATTCGACGATTGGATTCGCCCGTGCGTTGAATCCCCGTTTCAAGAAGAATTCGGCCCTTCATAAACTGCAGAAGAAATTATTTGTTGCCGGAGCGGATCTGGCGACTCCGTTTCAAATCCCTAAGCGCATGAAACGCATGACGGCGAACGATGCCATGGAATTGGAGAAAGAAATCGATGCATTAGAGAAAGCATTGCCGCCTCTCAAGCACTTCATTCTTCCCGGAGGATCATTGCAGGCCGCTGCATTGCATCACGCGCGCAGCGTCAGCCGCCGAGCCGAACGAGCCGTGGTGATTCTATCTGAAAAAGAAGTCCTCAATCCTCACCTCCTTCCGTTTCTCAACCGCATTTCCGATTTCTTGTTCGTCATGGCGCGACAGGCCAACTCGGAAAACGAGCATGCGGAAGAGGAGTGGATGCACGATACGGGACCCTAACGGGGAATTCCATGGACGCGCGTGAACGATTATTTTATTGGTTATTGACCGCGACGAAAGGAGGTCCCACGCGGCTCAGGCTACTCGCTTCGTTGTCTCATGCCCCCAAGAACGCGCGCAAGCTTGCTTTGGATACGCAACTCGATTATAAGACGGTGCAACACCACCTCAAGCTCTTGTACGAAAACGGTTTGGTGGAATTGCAGGGTCGAGGATACGGAAAAACCTATTTCGTCAGCGAAGAATACAGCGCAAAAAACTCCTTTATTGAAAAACTTAAGAGGCGATCGACATGAAGAAAAAACGTTTGAAGAAAAACGGGAATGGAAACGAGGGAAAAGCCGTTGGCGCGACCATCGGCGTATTCGCGTTATCCCTCCTGCTGCTTTACTTTTCCTCCCTCCTTATTCCGCGGAGAGGCATGCCGTTCATGTCGGACTTTACCATGAACGTCATCACGTTCCAAGCCATATTGTCGACCGTCAACATTCTGCTCGTGGTGTACCTCTTCTATATTTACGCGAAAGATTATTTCGAGCTCCGAGCGGCTTTCACGGGAGGGTTGCTGCTTTTTTTGATGGCCTTCCTCCTCTTCGCACTGACCTCGAATCCCCTCGTCCATTTATGGTTCGGCGTGCACGGCGGAATGGGCGTCACCTCCGTCATTCCCATGGTGTTTTCTTCCATTGCCTTGTTCGTGCTGGCCAAGATTAGCACTCAATAACGAAGCAACACGGGGGTAATTTGGGTATGATTTCGGAAAAACCATATATTCGAAATTCGCTGAAAGCCCTTGCGAGGTGGTATTGAAATGAATCAATGGTTGGCTTTCGGCGGGCTCGCCGTAGTAGGCCTTTTGAGCGTCGCAGGGTATGTCGCCGCACATCCCACGGATACCGATCGGCCGGGAATCGACTCGAGTCTTCGTGACGCGTTTCGCGAAATCATGGGTTCGGGGGACTACGAGACCGCGAAACAGTTTTACGAGGAGAACGGATTTCCGCAGATGATGGAGCATATGGATGAAGCGTCGTTTGCTCTCATGCAGGAAGCCCATGCCGCAATGGCGGCGGGTGATTTCGAGACCGCGCACGAGATTCGTTCGCAGCTCCGCGATGCCTTGCCAGAAGACCTCCAGCATGGAACGGGCTTCCAGAAGGGGTTTGGCCGCGGATTCGGACACGGTTTTCGGAAGGGCATGCATGAATGTGACGCATCGCTTCCCATTCCCAGCGAAGACGCAACCGTTGAAGCAACGGGCTAAACCGCCCGTTTTTTCTTTTTTTTAAGAGCAACCGCTCGTGCTCCCGCAGTTAAAACACTTGAAGCAACTGCCGTTCCGTACCATCAACGAGCCGCATTCCCTGCACGGAGGCGCGTCCATGTCCACGCCAAACGACACTTTCTCATCCCCTTCAACGGATGGCGCGTTAAACGTGACCTGCGAATCCTCTTTCGGTTGCATGCGCGCGTCTTCCGTGACCGGTAATCCCCTCGTCGGCGGCGTTTCCGCGTTTTCTATTGTTGGCCGTTTCATGTTCAAATCCTGTAAATCGTTGTCGGACAAGAACTTGAGCGCCAGCCAACGGAAAATATAGTCGACGATACTGCTCGCCGTCTTGATGTCTTTATGGTGCGTGAACCCCGAGGGTTCAAACCGGCTGTTCAAAAACTTGGTGGTGAGCACGCGCAACGGAACCCCGTACTGCAGGGCCATGCTCACGCTCGTTGCGAACGCATCCGTCAATCCGGAAATCGTACTCCCTTCCTTGCTCATCGTGATAAAGATTTCTCCCGGGTTTCCATCCTCGTACAGCCCGACGGTCAAATAGCCTTCGTAGTTGTTGACCGAGAACTTGTGCGTGATGCTCTGGCGTTCATCCAACAATCGCCTTCGAACGGGCTTGAATAACGGTTTTTCTTTTTGGGCCCCTGATTTTTGAGTGGTTAACGGTTGCGTGCGCTTGCTTCCATCCCGGTAAATGGCAATGGCTTTCACTCCCAGCTTCCACGCTTCCATGTACATGCCCGAGATTTCTTCCGTCGTGATTTCCTCGGGCACGTTCACTGTTTTACTGATCGCCCCTGAAATGAACGGCTGAACCGCGCCCATCATTTTAATGTGCCCCATCGCGTCAATGCTGCGCTTTCCCTTCTTGGGCCTGAACGCACAATCAAATACGGATAAGTGCTCTTCTTTCAAGTGCGGGGCGCCTTCAATCGTATCGTTCTTCTCCAAAAACTGCAGTATTTCTTTTCGTTCGGGTTCGCTGTAACCCAATCGCTTCAAGGCCTCGGGCACGGTCTGGTTCACGATCTTCATCATGCCGCCTCCCACCAACCACTTGTACTTCACCAATGCAATATCGGGTTCGACGCCCGTGGTATCGCAGTCCATGAGAAAACCAATGGTTCCCGTGGGAGCCAGCACTGAAATCTGCGCGTTCCTGAAACCATGCGTTTCCCCTTTTTCATACGCTGCATCCCAGGATTTTCGAGCGGCGTTCATGAGATCCGACGCCACGCCTTTCTCGGGAATCGCGTTCGCGGCCTTCCGGTGCATATCCATGACATCCAACATCGGTTCCTTGTTCTCGGGATACCGTTCAAACGTTCCTTTCCGCGCCGCCAGTTTCGCGGACGTCGCGTACGCGTGTCCCGACAATAACGCGGTAACCGCTGCAGAGAAATTCCGTCCTTCCTCCGAATCGTACGCCAAGCCGTTGCTCATCAACAACGCGCCCAAGTTCGCGTACCCCAATCCCAGCGTTCGATACTGTTCGCTGCGTTCGCCAATCGCTTCCGTAGGATACGATGCGCTTCCCACAATGATTTCCATTGCCGTAATCATGACTTCAATGGCCCGCTGGTACGCCTCCACATTAAAGGTTCCGTTCGGCAACCGGAACTTCATCAAGTTGAGCGAGGCGAGATTGCATGCGGTGTCATCAATGAACATGTACTCGCTGCAATTGTGCACGCTAAGCCCATTGGCAATGAACGAGCTCGTCAACGGTTCGGTCAAGTCGAAAACTTCTTTTTCCCCGACATACTCCAACCGTTCCACGTAATCGAAAGGCGCATCTTCATATGTTGAAACGCGCTCATTCAATTCGTGAAGCGCCGCCGACTTATAGGATTCGTTCATGAAACCAACGTTTTTCTCAAACAATAACCGACTGGAACGCGAGATGCGCAGGCTATGCATTTCTTTTACCGCGTATTCTTTCAGGCCACCATGGCCGTCCGGAAGCACGGCCGTGTCTTTACCCGCCCGTCGGTTCGGATAGATCTTGCTTTTAATGCCGAAGCCCGTCAGAAGGACTTGAACATCCTTAAGCAATTGTAGGCTCGTCGAATCCAAGGCAACGTATTGCGATTTGTCTCCATAATTCGCTACGGTTCCATCCGCTGTAAACAATCCTTGGAGTACGTACCTCGCTTCACTCAAGGAAAGCCCGAAAACCGCTTGCGAAATCGTCTTTTCATGGGATTCTTGAGTCAAATCCACGTATTTCGAAATGCGTCCGACCGCACTATGAGAAACAATATTCAGTTTCGCACTCGTAGCCGTCTTCTGAACTTGAATCGCTTGCGTCGTATGCGTCTGTTTCACAAAATGATGTGTAACGTATTCCGCCATCGTCTCCAGTACTTCCGTATCCCGTTCCTTGTCCATCGTTAATTGAACCGTATTTCCCGATCCGCATCCATCCCCCATATAGAGTCCGATGAGTTGATGGAACCGCGCTTCCTCTTCCGGAATTTCGTTTATTTGGGAGACTTCGTGTGATGGAAGGCAAAGCACGTCATCCTTCGATAATTCGGCTGCAGGTACGAAACTCCGATTCGCCGTATACACTTTGTGATCTCCCGTCAATTGCACTTCGTATCCCGATCGCGTTTCCAATTTATACACGGGTTTCGTCCCGGTTTTAAACGATCCTTTCGTATAACCGGATGCCAACTCGCCTACATTCGTGATTAGCTCGGTTTCCTCGCCGACAAGTTGATCGATTCGCTTCCATCTTCCATCGCGAGTGAGCACCTTCGTATCTCCGGTAACACACGGATTACTCGCATTAATGCGTTCGGAATTCTTGCACGTATGCCATCGATTAATCGTCGTATCGAATTGCATGCCCGGGTCCCCGCAGACGTACGTGGCCTCCGAGATCATGCGCATCACTTCCCTCGCCTTGTACGTGTCCATGGGTTTTCCGTTCGTGACCGCTTTCGTCACCCATTCCTTGTCTTCCACGACGGCATGCATGAACGCATCCGTTGCGCGAACGGAATGGTTCGCGTTCTGGAAGAACACGGATCCATACGCCTCTCCGTCTACGGCTCCGTCGTATCCCGCGTCCATGAGCACCCACGCCTTCTTCTCCTCGGCGGGTTTGCTGTTGATGAATTCCGCGATGTCCGGGTGATCCACGTTCAAAATAACCATTTTGGCGGCCCGCCTCGTTTTCCCCCCGCTGCGAATGACTCCCGCAAACGTATCAAATCCTTTCATGAACGACACGGGGCCCGAGGCTTTACCCGATGAAAATGACAAGTGTTCTCTGGAGGACCGGAGTACGGACAAGTTGGTGCCGGTCCCAGAACCGTACTTGAATAGCATGCCTTCGGTAACCGCGAGCTGCAGAATGGACCGCATATCGTCTTTAACGGAATTGATGAAGCAGTTGTGGACCAGTGCCGAGTTGGAAAGATATCGGCCGCTTTGTGTCTGGATATCGTATACTTCCATTTCCCCCAAGGGTTCGATGGAAACGATTTCCGAGTACCTGATATCGGGGCAATCCGTTCCTTGTAACATGACGCTTTGTGACAACAATCCATTCTTGTGCGAATCCACGAAGCCGACTTCTTGAAGGAATTTTTCTCTCTCGCTGTGCACGCTGATGTCGAGTTCAAACAAATTCCTTCGATCCGGTCTCGCTTCCAGTTTCTTTCGTACTCTCGAATAAACGCCGAGTCTCGTTAAGAGCAGCTGCGCGTCTTCCACGAGCTGTTGAGAAATCATGGAAATTGCGAGGTGTGCACTTTTCCCATGCATCGTGGCGTATCCTTCCGACTGGAAAATGCTTTTGAGGTAAGCGGCCACCGCTTCCTTGGGTGCCGTCCACATGATGGAAGGAGCGCGCATGGCGTGCCCGCGTTTCAACAACTCGTATTTCTCTGCGAAGGGCCTCAATGCTTCACCGTAAAGGCGAATTCGCTTTCCTTCCAACTGCTCGTTCTTGGTCTTGAACTCGCGTGTCTTTCGGTGAATGTTGGGAAATACGGTATCCAAATGCGTAACGATCCATCGGTATTCCGATGAATTGACGGTCATGAATTCCAGGGTTAGGGATTGATTGGTGCCTGTTTCGTATTGCCCAACGAATCCATCGGCCTGCAGCCACCCCGCCAAGGCCGCTTCGGCCACCTGCCTCTCCGTCGCGGGAAGAGAAACGGCGGTCGCACGGGGGTAAACCCGCATATGCATGCCTGCCTTTAATTGGTCCACGCGCTTCCATTCCATGGACTGCGTTCGGCGCACCGCGTGAGCGCACACCACGTGGTCACCGGTCGCTTCAATGAAAAATCCATCGTTGAGCCGAATGCGGTATACGGGTTTGCGTCCGTTATTTTTTACGGCAACGACTTGGGTCAAGCCTTCCCCGTCAAAAACAGGCAATCCAATCTCGTTTTTTTCCACGATTTCTCCAATGGGAACGAAACCGCGCACCGTATTCACCAAGGCGTTATATGGCTGGCACGCGCTGCACTGGGGCTTCTTTTCCACTCCGACATTAAACCATACCGGCGAGTTGAACGCGGCGTATTGGTTGACTAACAAGTAAGCCAGCTCGTGCTCAAAGGTCTCCGCTTCTTCCGTACTCCTGAAATATCCGTTGTTGCTCCCCCAGCCGGCAATGGTTTGCGCGACCCTCCCGACCATGTCTCTTGCACTGGTTTCGCGTTCCGGGGTTCCTAATCTCCCGCGGAAGTATTTCGATACGGCGATGTTGCAAGCGGTTTGGCTCCACGCCTTCGGGATCTCCACCTGATCTTGATTGAAGATGACGTTGCCTCGGGCATCCGAGATCGTGGCATTCCGTTTTTCCCATTCAATGGCATCAAAGGGATTCAGGCCTTTTTCCGTGAAATATCGCTGGAAAACGGGTTCGTTAGCTGAAAGAGTCTGAGCTCTCGCGGTCGGCTGTTTCATTCCATTCACCTCCTCTGGACATACTAGATATGGTAGTTATGTGCGTTAAATACCACAACCCATGCTATATCCTGATTCCCTATATAAACATTGCTGTTTCGCGGGTTTCTGCCCATCCTGATTCAGAAATTCCGCGTTCATGGGGTGGCTCAATACGCCGTGAGAATTTTTAAATCCGTCGCCTCCTTTTTTCCCTTCAAGCGAGAATTTTTTAACCCGTTCCTTGCAAAGACTTGTCGTTAGTCTTATGGAAGCCGCCATTCGAAAACCCAAATCTCACCATACGAACTCCCGGGACCGGGATCTCGGCTTATTTGTCGGTCTCTCGTCCGTGGGCGGCTTATTGCTGCTTGGCACCCTCTTCTATCACATATACGAAGGCTGGAATTACGTGGATTCGTTCTATTTTGCCGCCATGACCCTGACGACCGTGGGCTACGGCGATTTAATTCCGAGTACGGATATATCTAAGATGTTCACGGTATTTTTTGCATTTGCTGGCATCGGCGTCGTATTATACGTCATAACCATATTTGCCGGAAAATACCTGGAAAGCCGCATGCGCTGAACGAGGGAAATACATGATGGATACGTACGATCTTGCTATTGTGGGTGCCGGACCCGCGGGAGGCTCCACGGCGTTACATGCCGCTAAACTGGGTCTCAAAACCGTCGTGCTCGAGGAACACGCCTCCGTTGGCGAGCCCGTGCATTGCGGAGAATGTCTCTCGGGACTCGCAGTCGACAAGTTTTTCAAACAGCTTCCCGGGCCTTCCATCGGATTGCGCGTGAAAGGCATCCGCGTCATCTTCCCGTCCGGTTATTCCCCGATACTCAACGAACCCGGCTACGTGCTCGAGAAGCACTTGTTTGAGCAATGGCTGGCATCCCAAGCTCAGGAAGCGGGCGCCGAGATATCGCTCTCCAGTAAAGTGACGGAATTCCAGCGAAACGGCATTTGGAAACTGAAAACCCCTTCGAGGGAAGTGCAATCCAAGTTGTTGGTGGATGCCTCGGGAGTCTCTGCCATTGCGTCCCTCAAGTTGAAATTGAATCCTCGCTTCAGCGACGTGATCGGCATGCAACACGAGCTACGCGAGATCCCGAATGAAGGTTACATTGATTTCTTCATTTGGCCCGAGCTTGCCCCGCATGGATACTTGTGGATGATCCCGAAAAAAGACGGTCGGGCGAACGTGGGTTTAGTCACCAACCAGAAAAGCAAAGCCAAAGTCTTTCTCGACCTCTTTCTCAAGAAAATGGGTTGGGAGAACAAGCCGCGCGTGAAAACCTTCGGAGGCTTAATTCCCGCTTCCGGGCCAGTGCCGCATACGGTTGCGGATGGCCTCATGCTCGTCGGCGACGCCGCCGGCTTTACGTCCCCTTTATTTGAAGGGGGCTCGCATTTGGGCATGCAGTCCGGCCAATTTGCCGCTCAAGTGGCTAAAGAAGCCATTGATTCCAACGACGTTACTGCTTCCAAACTCTCGAAATATGAACAACTCTGGAAAGCCGAGTTTCCCGATTATGCCAAACTCATCAAGGGCAAAAACGATTTGTACGCGTTATCCGAATCGGAACTCAACGACCTCGCGTCCTTGCTACCCAGCGATTTAACGAATATGGGTCTGACGGGGAAGGCGGGCGTTGGGCTCGGATTACTCACTAAAAAACCGGCGTTGCTCGCCAAAGGCGCGTTGGACGCATTAAAAGCGTTCCAGTACTCGCGCGCCAGCAAGTACGGCTGGTAGCTTCCCGTTCTTGCGCTTAAGCAAATCCGGCGGTTTATTATAGGATTCAACTATTGGTTCCCGTAAGGTGATACCCTTGGACATCTCCAAATTTGTTGCGTTCGCATTCCTGTTTATTATTTTTTCTCCCTTCCTTTCCGCTCAAGTGGGAGTGGACATGGCCATTGCGATGCCTCGTGAACCTTCTTCTTCCGGCGGATTCCAACAAGCCGCTTACTACCAAGTGTTTTTAGACGAAGGTGGGCGCGCATTCACGTTAGCCACCATTGACTTGCGCAACCTCGCCTCAGAACCCCTCACCGAATTTACGGTTACGTTTCCGGACGCGGATGTGGACCTGAAATATGCGCTCCAACTTTTTTCTCCCACGAATCCCAATATTCTCGATGTCAAGCCCGTAACCCGCAACGTATACCGCATTAAACTCGACGTTCCCGTACTCCAACAGTCCGCCTCCACTGTTATAATATATTATCGCGCGGCAGGCTATGTTTCCCAGACCCCCTTCGCCTATGATTATGATTTTCGAACCATTGATTTGCCTTTTGACATTTCCTATTCTCGAGTAGCGATTTCAGTAGACTCTAACTTGCACTTGAAAGGCGGGGAGGTGCGCACGGATTACCAGACCACGTTTGGGGCGCTCGAGGCATCCGGCGTTCAATCCATTTCAAAGGATGCGTGGGCGTCTCCCGAATATGACCGCCAGCGTTCGGAAATCGCTTCCATCGCCCAACGCGTTCGAACCGCAAGCGGATTGGTGCGCGATAAACGGAATCTGGAGGCGCATGAAGTATTTCACGTATCCGGATCGTACGCCACCGAGTCGTGGCGGCTCTATTTAACGGAAATCCTTCTTTCGCTGATCGTCATTGTCCTCCTTCTTTATGCGGGCAAGCAATTCGTTCTTCCATCCATCACTTCGTTCATGAGCTCGTTCTCGTGGTTTACGCCATCCAAAAAGAAGGAAGAATTCAATTTTATGCGCGTCGCCGTTTCGGGTTTCATCGGCGCGGTTATTCTCGCCATTATCGTCAATCTGCTGGTCATTCTTTTTGTTCTTCTGGATAACAGCCGTTTCCTGAGTTACGGTCCCAACAACGTCTTCTTCATCCTATTATTGCTGGTTGCGGCCATCGGTTTCTTCGCCGAGCTGTTCATTGTCGGAAACAAGTTCAGTTGGGCGGAAGGCGTTGTAGCCGCTTTCATTTATGTCGGCGCATCCGTGCTCATCGTTCCCCCGTCATTCATCTTTACGGCGCTCTTGATTTCGCTCGTAGGCTCGCGCAGCAGCATATTCTGACCTCTTCACGTGCAATCGTGATCCGGGGAAATCGGAATCTTGCGCTCCAGACACTTTTCCGAGTACGCGCACGCGTTGTTCGAAACCGTTCCGAACTGCCACAAAATCTCTTCCGGGGTTTCCGGACCGTAACTGATGAGCACGCGATCCAAATCCCAGATCTCTTTCTTCTCGAACTCGAAGTTCTTCTTCCCGTTCACGTAAAACTTCAGCGTGTTTTTCCTATCGTCGCAATACGTCTCTTCCGTGTCCAAAATAAAACACGTCACGTTCAACTTCATTCCGAGACTCCAGAAAAAATCGCCCCACGTGATTCCCTCCTCGTGCACGTGCGCCACTTCCCCGTTTCCATCATGCAGATGCGCATGCGCTCCCGATTCCGGCCCGCATGCTTCCTTCGTCATATACTTGTCTTGCGAGAAATTGAACGGTTTCCCCATGATGTAGACCTTGAAGTCCGCATGCGCGTGGTAATCCGGACCCGATTTCGGCAGCCACCCCATCAGGTCCAGGCCGAAATACCCTCCCACGATCAATACGACGAGGGCCATGGCCACTGCCGTGATTTGCCGCAACGAATATTTCTTTTTCTCGTCCTGCGCTGGAGTGGAAGGCGCTGCTGCGGGAGCGGGCGCGTCCGCTTTCTTTTTTTCATCCTTCGTTTCCGCCAATTCGTTTCACCGGTGATTCGCGTACTTGCGTTCAAGGGCTTCCCGCTTTTTATCCGTGCGCTTTTCCGCATCCAAGCGCTCTAAACGCGTTTCCTTCAAATCAATGAACGGCATGGCTTGGGTCACGGCGGGGTGCACGCGCTGAATGGCTTCAAACATCTTCCGCGCGACTCTCCGGTAGTCGGCATGGCCTTGCGGTTGCGTTCGAAGCTCCAGAAAATGAACGGCTTCACGCGCATTCATTGTGATGTACCAACGAAGTTTGTACGCGAGGGGAACCGCGTACTGCGCTTCATCCGGTAATTCGCCTCGCATTTTTTCGTACGCTTCCGCTGCCTGCCCTAATGCGACCACGAACGGTTCCTCCAATTCCGCTTCCTTCAATTCCGTGGGCACGTCGAATCCATGCCTTGTCGAAAGCAATTGTCGCTCTTGCGTGAGCACGCGATGCCGGTGCAGATCGCGGTAAATCCCGTAGTTTCCGAGCACGTCAAACGTGTAAAACGCGTTTTCAAACGCTCTTCCCGGCTTGTGCCTCCGGTTCGTGCGATGGCTCCAACTCATTTCCAGAACCCGCGCCTTCTCTTCCGCGCTCATTTTCTTCACGCGCTCCCGAATTTCCTTCAAAGAGACTTCGGAATGCGGGTATAACGCTGCAGCGATCAGCTTTTCCTCCAACTGTTCGTCCCAATCCACGAGCGTCACTTCCTCCTCTATTCCACGCTCGCTGTACTCCATGCGCTCCTTCCTCAACCCTTCCCTTGTATTCTTCAGGAAGGTCTGCAAGGCCTTTCCGTGCGCGTTGTTCGCTCTTTTCACGAAAGCGGGAATCAGTTTTTTCAGCTCCTCCTCCATTTGTTTAGCCGTCATCCGCACTTCCTGCAAATCCGATGCGTACATCTTGCTCAACAAATACTCGAATGCTCTTCCGTTCCCGTACAAGCCCACGTTCGTCTTCGTACTCGCCGGCAATAACCCCCGTAGCCCATCACACGTTTTCGCGTTTAAGGTCGCTCGATACGCCCGTTCGCTGGTTCCTTCCTCTTTCGGGTATTTCTTTTCCAGAAACGCGGAAAGGGGTTCAATCAATCGCGTATACGTGTCAAACAGATGGTCGCACGTTTTTTCGTACAATGCCGCATGAGCGCTTTTCATGATCGCGAGTTCGCGATAATACGTATACTTCCCATTCTCTTTTTCGTGAAAGAATACGTATCGCGTGCTCTTTTCCAGCGGCGAAATGCCGATGCGCGCATCCTCGATAAACTTGGTGGCGATGTTCGATATCCCTTCAATGGCCATGTGGGCGCCCCCCAACTCGGCCACGGAATCATCTCCGTATCCCACGAGCACGCGTTCGTAGAAATCCTCGGCTTTCTTGACGGCCACCATCTGATCCGCGCTGTTTCCTGAAGGCGTTCCCACGATCTCCTGAAATCCGGATTCCTTGTTCTTCATGAACTCTTCCAGCAGCATTCTTCGCAAGCTCTTCGTGCTCCGGCTATATCGCGAAAACAACGCGCCCATCACGACTTCCGGCAAATTGCGCAAGCCGAATACGGGCTGGTCCAGATTAGTAACAAACGGTGAAAGACGTTCTTGTTCTTCTTTCGTAAACGATTCCACGATCATTATCCCCCTTGAAACAGAGAAGAGAGGACCCCTCATTTTAATAACACTTTTTCATTTCGGGTTCAGCAGCAATCCATCGAAGGATTTTATAAACCCATAGCGCTTAGGATTTCTGACGCTTATAGCTAGAGGTGAGATGTTATGAAAGGACGCTGCATGAAATGTAAAACGGATCGCGACATGAAGGACACGAAGGAAGTCATCATGAAGAACGGCATGAAGGCCATGAAAGGCAAGTGCGCCACGTGCGGAACTTCCATGTTCAAGATCATCGGTAAAGCTTAAAGGATTCACTTTAAGCGCTTTTTTTCTGGTTCGAGGCCGGGCATTTTTCCGGCCTATCTTCTTATTTTTTCAACCGCTCATTTTCAAGTACTCCGATACGGCGAGCCACAACCCGATCAAGAAGAAGAATATCGAAGTATACGCCCTCAGCTTATTGTCTTTCAAAGCCATTGCCACGCGCACTCCGATGGTGGATCCAATGACTGCGCCTACCAGTAGCGGTAAGAGTACCGAAACATTCGTATGCCCCAACGAATAATGCGTTAATGCACTTGGAATCGAGAAAAAGAGTATGGTTGCCAATGAAGTCGCTACTGCGGCGTGCACGCTCAAACCAAACACGGATCCCAGCAACGAGGTTAATGCCGCGCCTCCTCCAATTCCCGTGAATCCATTCACGAGCCCCACGAACGCTCCGAGCATGGAAGCCCAACGCTTTTTCTCGCGCACTTTATTCGTCCACTTCATTTTCTTGATTTGTTCCCCGTAAAAAGAGAGTCCCGCGAACGCCATGGTAACGAATGCGACCGCGTACACCACGAGGCTTTGCTTGACTCCTGCAGTCAACCACGCTCCAGCAATCGCGAACAAGATACCGGTAACTCCGGCCGTTAAAGCAAACTTCTTGTTCACGAGCCCGCGCTTATTGTACTTATAGGCTCCGATTGCCGAGTTCAATACAACAAGAAAAATCGCGGTTCCGACTGCGGTTTGCGCGGTGAATCCCAGCCCCAAGTACAATAAGGGTATGGCGATGACGGCTCCGCCGATTCCGAATAGCGCTGAAGTGAGGCCCGCGAGCAATCCAATGAAGAGCGCGAACGGCTCGAACATGGTTTAAGCCTGTTCCCATTGCTTGCGCTTGGGGATTATTCCCCAGCAGGTCTTGCAGATGACGGCCCGCTTGTGGTTCGCCGCATTCTTCGTGCTTTTTTGGCACGCGCGGCAAATATTCAACTGGCACGTCATGCATCCTTCAAGGAAGTGAGCGTCCTTGTGACACCGATCGCATTTTGTAACCATACTGTTCAACCTGTCTCGCATTCTATCTTTTAGCTTGTTTGCTCCTTCAGAAGCAGTATAGGGTGATTCTGCTTCCGCCCTTTTTTAAGGCTTTTGTAAAAGGATACGCGGCGTTTTTCCATAGCCTTTTTAATTTGCGCGCAATGAGGTAGTATTGAGGGGTTCGAATGCCGGTCAGCGTACTCATAGGCACTCAGTGGGGCGACGAAGGAAAAGGAAAACTCGTTGACGTGCTTGCTGCGGAATCCGATCTCGTGGTGCGTTTTAACGGAGGCGCCAATGCAGGCCACACGGTTTCTGTCGGAGAAGAAGTATACAAACTGCATTTGCTTCCCTCCGCGATTTTGCACTCCAAAACGCGCAGCCTGCTCGCTTCAGGCGTTGCCCTTGATCCCGAGACGATCGTAAAAGAGATTCAAGATCTCGAGGAACGAGGCATTCGCGTTACCCCGAAACAATTAGGTATTGATTACCGCTGCTCCATTGTCCTTCCTTGGCACAAACTCGCGGATGCCGCGAAGGAAGCGCAGGCCGCGGAGAAAATCGGAACCACGGGAAGAGGAATAGGGCCGTGTTATGCGGACCAGGCTTCGCGCATCGGATTGCGTTTAGAGGATTTCCTGGATTCCGAGCGCTTGCGTCGCCGCGTGCATGACGCCCACGCATTCTATCATTTGCTGCTCGAAAAAGCCTATCGCACTCCGTTGGCGGAAAAGGACAAGGAATGGGAAGTCGTGCGCCAGCTCGAAGCATTTTCGAAAAAATTGGTGCCGTACGCCTGTGATGTCTCGACGGAGATTCATCAAGCCATTCAGAAAGACAAACGCATTTTATTCGAAGGCGCGCAAGGCACTTTCCTCGATAACCGGTTCGGAACCTATCCGTTTGTTACTTCTACGGGAACCCTTGCTTCCCATGCCGCTTCCTCCGCCGGCATTCCGGCCCGATCGCTTGAAAAAGTGGAAGGCGTTATCAAGGCGTATACGACGCGCGTCGGCAACGGCCCGTTTCCAACCGAGATATCCGGCGAGTTAGCGGATCAATTGCGCGAGCAAGGCGGCGAATACGGCACCACGACGGGACGACCGCGTCGCGTGGGCTGGCTGGACCTTCCATTACTGAAATACGCGGTGCGCGTAAACGGCTTGCACGGGTTTCATTTAACTAAACTTGACGTGCTTTCGGGGTTGCCGGAGATTCACGTGGCCACGCACTACACGGTTAAAGGAAAACGCATTCCGGAATTCCCGGCGAACATGGCGGATCTCGAGCACGCGAAACCCGTTTATGAAAAGCACCCGGGTTTCGAATTACCGCAGGCGCTTTCCGGCAAAGGGGTTTCATCTCTACCCAAGGACGCGCAGAACTATGTTCGGTACATCGAAAAAGAACTGGGGATTCCCGCGCTTTCCATTTCATACGGCCCCAAGAGGGACCAAACGCTTTTTAGGTGATTCGCATGCCATTCGGAGAAAAACTCGGCGAAGGAAAAACGAAAGCCATTTACGCTCACCCCTCTGATCTTGATCTGGCGATCATGTTCTTTAAAGACGATATTACGGCGGGAGACGGTGCGAAACACGACGTGTTGAAAGGAAAAGGAATTTTGGATTGGGAAACAACCAAAAATGTATTCGAGCTATTGAAGAAAAATGGAATGGCTTCCCATTATGTCGAAGCCCCTGAACCCGGATACCTTATCGTAAAAAAAATGAAGATGATTCCGTTGGAATGCGTTTCCCGGAGGCTCGCCACGGGCTCTTTGATCAAACGCCTTCCGTTCCAAGAAGGCCAGCGCTTCGATCCCCTCGTGTTTGAATTGTTCTTGAAGGATGACGCCCGGCACGATCCCTTCATCAACAACGATCACGCGGTTTCGTTGAACGTGGCAAAGGAAGAAGAACTGCAGGAAATTAAAAAGACGGCGCTGCGCGTGTTCGAGATCATCGAAAAAGCGTTTGCGAAACAAACTATTTCGCTCGTGGATCTCAAAATCGAGTTCGGACGCGATGCGCAAGGAAAGCTGTTAATCGGGGACGACATTACGAACAATAGCTGGCGCATCTGGCCGGGCGGAAAGAAAGAGAACATGCTGGACAAGCAGCTTTACCGCGACGGGGTCGCGGGCATGGATGCGGTGCTCAAGGGTTTCGAGAAAGCAACTGAAATTTCGAGAAAATTCGTTGAATAAGGTGAACGGGAATGAATTACCAGGTCGTTATCGTGTTGGGATCGCGTTCCGATGAAGGTCACGGAAAGCGCATTGAAAAAAAACTCGCTGAATTTGGCGTTCCGAGCGAAATGCACGTCGCGAGCGCGCACAAGAACACGCGCAAAACGTTGGCATTGGTGGAAAAGCATGACGCCTCCGCGAACCACGTCGTTTACATAGCCGTTGCCGGTCGCTCGAACGCTCTCGGAGGCGTCATTGAAGGCAATACCCTTAACCCGGTCATCAACTGCCCTCCGTATTCCGAGAAATATGCGGGGTTGGACGTGCTTTCTTCTCTGCGCATGCCCTCGAACATGGGCGTCGTCACCATTTTAGAACCCGAGAATGCCGCTTATGCATGCGTGAAAATGTTTGCCTTGCACGATAAGGAATTGCGCGCGAAACTCGTATCGTATAAGAAGAAACTTTAATCGCTTCCTTCTTCCTGCGGTCGAATGACCGTTATTCTCGGAATTTCTCGTTTGAAAATGGTGTTCATGATGTATAAAAGCGTACCGGCACTGAATCCGCGTTTCACCCGGTATCTTTCATATTGTTTCTCGTTCGCATGAACTTCTCCATACTCAATACCCCTTTTTTCTCGTTCCACCGCCGACTTGAACTGTCGCAGAACGTCCTTGCTTCCCGAAATCACTGTTGCCGTTTTTCTGTTGCGGTCGAGTTCCATTTCCCGGTGAATGCCCGCCAAATCCAATACCAAGCGCTTGTTCCTCGCATCCGCATATTGGACGGCGTGGCAAAACAGCCGGTGCCGCCATCCCGAATGGGCGCGAACCGTTCTTCTGGAATTCGAGTCTAAATGTCGCGGAACGAAATTCCCCTGCACTTCGCGGATCTCCAGGGAGTGATAGCGCTCATGAGCACGAAAAAAGCCGATCGCGAATGGGGCCAAGAACTGGTTCACATCCGAGAGATCGCTGCGATGTGATACGTTGACCATGGCGTTCGCCTGTCGGAGGTCGGCGGGCATATAAAAAAATACGGGCCGCACGTCATCGCTGAATTCGGATTCCGCGAGCGTATGACCGGCCCTACGGCGCCTTTCCCCGCGAACAATGAGGAACCGGGGGGTGCGCTGTACCACTTTGTAAATAAACGTAGCGTTTCCGCCACCCGCCCTTTTTTTCAGGGGAACGGAGACCGCGATTTCTTTTTCAAGACCACTTTCCAACAATCGTTTCGCCAATGCCTGCGCGTGGTCCCTTCTTCCCTCCTCTTCGTTTCTTGTCACGACCACTATCTCACTTCCGTCAAGTCGCGCTTGTCCGGCTTGGCAAATTCGCTAGCGCCTGCTTTCCATATGCTCCCGTACTTGTCTTTTAATTGCTCTTCAATGCTTTTCATGCGCTCGATAGCGGTTTCAACAAACGGTTTCTCAATCTTCTCCGCATCTTCCACGACCGCGATGTCTCCTGCCAATCGCACGATACCGCTCAAATCACGGAAACGCAGCGTTAACGAATTCGTCGCATCATCATTATGGAGTGCTTTCAACCGCGCTTCTTCAATGATGCGTTCGGCGGCTTCAATGGACGCGTGCGGGATCTTTCCATCCTTTCGAATTTCCTGTGCAATAAACTGAAGCAGGCTCGCCCGGTTTTCTTTCGTGTCCGGCATGTACGTATCCAACAACACCTCATACCCGCTTCCCACGATGCGCGAGCGTAAGGGAGGGAGAATGTATTGCAGGTCGTTGATGTTGCTGGCCGCGATCATCATGAACTCGCATGGAACGTCCGGGACTTTCACGCTCGCCCCGCTGCTTTGCGGATTTCTTCCCACAATCGCATACTTTCGTTCCTGCATGGCCGTAAACAAGAACCGCTGCAAGTAGTTCATGGTCGACAGTTCGTCAACGAACAACACGCCTTCGTGCGCCTCGTGAATCGCGCCAGCCACGACGCGCGCGTACGGATGCACCCCGATTTGATGGTGGCCTCCGTACGGATCATGACGCACGTCTCCCAACAATTCGGTTTCCGAAGCCCCGGTCGCAATGATGAAGTTGTTGCGCTCCAGCGGAATAATCACTTTGCGCGGTTTTCGTTGCTTCAAGGCGTCCATGCGTTCGAGCGCTCGTTGATCCAGGATGCGCACGCGCTCGCCCATCCGCTCGTACACGATCACTTCTTCCCTTCCATCCTCGTTCATGCGCGTGGTGTGCACGCGTTGCGGATGTTGCGGCGCCGGCGATCGATCGAACAACAAATCCCCAAACGGAGAATATTCCTGACGGTATTTTTCTGCCCCGCAATGCGAACACGAATCCTCGGTTGCTTTTCCAGCGCGACCGCATTTCCGGCAGCGGAATCCCAGTTTCTCGGCCACAAATGCCGGAATTTGTTGGCCGTCCACGAACTTGCCTTGAATGCTTTTCTCGAGGTTCTTCTCCTTTGCAATGTCTTTCACGTCCCTCACTTCCACGAGCGGGCGTTCGGGGTTGCCGGGGTTGTGCAGCACGGAGATTTCTTGCGTGGGCGGCTGCAAGTGATACGCTATGCTTTGCGCGATCATGCTTTTCCCGATCCCGGGCGGGCCCACTAATAACAAGTGTCTTCGCTGCCTGGCCGCGATTTTGGCGATGCGCACGGCCTGCTCTTGTCCAATCACTTGGCCCAGCGGATCCTTCGGAATAGCGATTTCTTTCGTCGTCTCTACAGAAAAATCATTGTCCATTCCGTTTCCCCGCGTTTCGCTCTCTTACAAGCTTTATAAAGGGTAACTTTATAACCCATTTGATAAATTCGTTTCAACTTTTGCGTTGGTTTGGCTCGTATGGATCCTCAAGAGACACTCAAAAACGCATTCAATGATCTATCGATTCGGGTCAAAGGAGCTTACGAATCCGTGGAAGAACAGTATTACAAGATGGCGGAGTGGCTGGAAGCGCATCACATTCCTTTCGCGCGTTTCTTTCTCGAGCCTTTTGAAAAACGCGGCATTCCCTCCTTCCCGATTTTTGCGCTCATCGTTCTCTTGTTTTTCGGAACGGTAATGTTCGTTCTTCTAGGGCCCATGCTTTCCCAATCCTCCAGCGTTAAAATCACCGTGTTGTCCGAGGAAGGAAAAGTCAATGGCGCGCTCGTGGAACTCACGGGCACGGAATTCGAGCGTTCGGGGGAAACCATTGACGGCGAAGTCGAGTTCGCGGGCTTGCCGAAAGGCGAGAAGGTCACCATCAAGGTATCCAAATCGGGCTTCCGCGAGGTCGAACAATTCTTCGTCATCGGACAACGCAACTCTCTCTCTTTCAATCTTGAAAGCAACATCGTCGGAGTGACGCTTCTTGTCACTGATTTCCAAGAGCGTCCTCTGCCGCAAGTGGAACTTCAGTTCGAGTACGCGAACAATGCCGGTCAATTGGTTTCCAACAGCGAGCGAGCGAACTTGGAAGGCAAAGCCGTTATCCACGTAATCATTGGCGCCACGGTCACCGTTACCGCGTCCCTTGAAGGCTATGAAACCAAGACGATTTCATTTACGGCCGATGAAGGGCTTTCGAAAAAGATTTTCATGCGGCAAGAACGCAACGACGGCCCGAATCCCCCGCCTTCCGAGCCCTCCGACCGGGCCACGATCACGATCAACACGAAAGACGATGATGGAAATGCCTTGGATGCGCACGTCGTGATTCGCGACGCGGAAACCAACGCGTTGCTCGCTGAAACGGATACGCGTTTCGGAACCGCCACCGTTACTTCGCTGGATGTCGGCACCGAAGTCAAGATCGTTGCCGAATTGGATGATTACGATCGCGCGGTGAAAACCGTGACGTTGAAACGCAGCATGACGGTTTCACTCACGTTGCTTCCTTTGGTCGGCGGCGAACGTTCGCTCATCAAAATTCAGGACGAGCAAGGCAAATCCATTACCGCATACATCGCCATTATTGAAGCCGGCGAAGGCGAAGGCAATTTCACGGTCGCGAAAGAAACCACCGGCAAATCCGAACTCTCGGCTATTTTGGCTCCCGCTCGCTCGTATTACGCGGTCGCCTACAAGGACGGGTATCTTCCCGGAAAAACACTGCGCTTCTTTGCAGGAGAATCCAAGACCATTCTGCTCGCCAAAGCCACTTCCTTGAATTCCGGCAACCTCACCATTTCCACTTATGATGAAGACGGCCAAAAAATAACGAAATCCGTTTCCATCGCGTTCTTTGATACCGATAACGAATGGATTCCTCCCTTCAACGTGCGCATCACACGCGGCTCGGATACCATTGCAGGATTGCCGCGCTCCCTATTAACCGTAAAAGGCTCGTACGGTTCCCTGAAAGGTAATGCTTCAGCGGACCTTTCTTCGGGAAGCGATGACATCAATCTCACGTTGCTCAACCCGCGCGGAACCATTCGCGTCTACGCCAAGGATTTTGACAACAACACGATTACCACGTTTTCGGCAGCCGTCTATCTTGCCGGCACGGGCGAAAGCGCGCTGCACGCGAGCTGCGAAGCCGCCAATGCAGAGTCTTGCGACATGCTCGTGCGCGTGGACAAGCGCTTGAATCTCACGGTTAACGCGCCGCTTTACCGCGAGTGGAGGAAAAACATTCCCGCGAAAACCGTTCCCGCGGACAACGTATCCGAACAAACCGCTATTCTAATTCGCTTGGACGATGACAGCATTGTTCGCATCGCGTTCGCGGGCATGAGTGACGCCTCATTGGACCCCGTTACCCAATTGATTGCGGATCAGTACTACCTTGCGAAATTCTCCGTGTACTTCCGGGAAGGGGTGAGTACGCGCGGCGTTTTCGTGCGCCTGCAAACCCCTGATTATGAGGAAGTCGGGCATATCGTGAATCACTCTCACCAAGAAATTCCCTTAAACGTATCGGGTTCGTTCGTGCTTCGCGGTGACGGCAACTTCTCCGGCAACGTTTCCTCGAGCGTTTGTTCCATTGATTATACGGGAGGAGCCGCGTATCAACTCGCTTGGGTGAACGCGGAATACGATTTCACGGGCCCGCGAGAGGTCGCGTACTGGATCCGCGTGAAACCCGACGTCGAAAACATGGAGAACTTATCCGTTCATTACCGAGCCTACGCATCCGATAGCGGCGTTTACTACCGCACTCCGGAAGATGAAGGGCTCGGAAACCATTACGGGATCGAAGGCCGGCCGTGGTGCGCGGCCAACACGTTGTCCGAAAACTTTGCCGTGCTTTCGTGCGGGCAATTCGGCCAGGCGTGTTGCAGCACGCGCGACGCACCCGATTTCGCTTGCGATGCCGGCTATCAATGCCTTTCCGACATTTGCACGTTCCCCACCTCGTGCGGTTCGACGTCTCTCTACTGCACGGATAACGATGTGTGCTGCGAGGATGGAGGCAGCAAGAGCTGCGAGCCCTCGGATTCCTGCAGCGATCCCGCGCAATGCGTTCCGGTTTGCGATCCCCTGCAGCAATTCTGCGATTCCTCTCAACCGGAAGGAGGAGGCATTTGCCGGACCGAGGATTGTGGCGAACAAGGAGAGAGCTGCTGCGGCGGCAACTCGTGCGATGAAAGCCTCATTTGCGACAACGGCGAATGCACTGCTTGCGGATTGTTCGATCAAGTCTGCTGCTCTTGGAGCGAAAGCAATCCCTCGGACGCTTGCTCTGATACGATGCAGTGCATTGGAAACCAATGTACTTCTGCAACATTCTGCGGCTCGCAAGAAAATGCGTGCGTTGGCGCAACGGTTTGCTGCAAAGACGAGGAATACCTCGGACAATGCACGCTGCATTCCGTTTGCAATGATCCCGTTATTTGCGATCCCTTATGTTCCGAAGACCAATACTGCGACGCATCCGATTTGGAGAACCCATTATGCCGCGCGTGCGATGCCGAGCACTGCCCTCTCGGAGAGCCCGGCGGCATGTGCGATCCATCAGAACAAAACGCGTGTCCTTCCGGCTACATTTGTTTACAGAATCCCGGCAGCGAGCTGGGAACCTGCACGCCTTGCGGACAGGACAATCAAGCGTGTTGCGCCGGCGACTCGTGTTCGCTTGGCTTAGAGTGCGTGAACGGCCAGTGCGGGACGTGCGGCGGAATGGATGAAGCCTGTTGTCCCGGAAACGTTTGCGACGCGCCGCTTACCTGCCAAGACTCGCAGCACGGATATGTTTGCACTACCCCAACAGTCTGCGGAATCTCCCAAGAAATTTGCACTCCCGACGTTCCGCTTTGCTGCATTACGGACGAACAGACGGGTGAAGGCGAGTGCGTTGCCAACGAAGCGGCTTGCGACGGCGTATTATCTTCATGCGAACCTCCCTGCACCGGAATAACGTATTGCGATGCCACCGAACTACCGGCTTCATGCGCTCCGTGCGCCGATTTATTGCGCGAGAACCCTGATCAAATCGGAGACGTTTGTCCCGGCTATTGCAACGTGTTCGGAACGCTTTACTGCGAACCCGAAGGCGGCCAGCAATTTTATTGCCCGCATTATCCGGAAGGAAGCATTTGCCAGGAGTGCGGTCAAGAAGGCCAAGACTGTTGTCCCATTGCCCAAGACCAAAGCGAGCGCTCCATCTGCGAAGGCGACAATCTCTTCTGTACATCGGATAGTATTTGCGCGGAACGCATTGCGTGCGGAAACGACGTTTGTTCCGGAGAAGAAGAGTGTTGTTTGACGCAAGGCGGGCTCACTTGCACCACGGATCTCAACGCGTGCATCCTCGGACCTTTCGAATGCGATCCCGCATGCCAAGCAGCCAACAATCAAGACTTCTGTCAGGTATTCCTGGGACCTCCAACAGAAGCGGCTTGCGTGCACTGCTCCACGCTTCCAATGAACCATCCCATGTTCCAGCTTTTCTGCGCCGACTTTTATTGCGACGACTCGCATCGCACGTGCAGTACTGATGAGTTCTGCACAACTGAGAATGTTTGCGCGCCCTTGGAACTCGAATGCACGGAAAGCGCGGATTGCGGAACCTTTGGTCCCAACTATTACTGTAATGGCGCCAACTTCTGCGAGGAATGCTATCAAACCGAGCAATGCATCAGTCCCGAATACGGTTACTCGCCGGATTACCGGTGCATCCAACGCGATGACCAACCGCCTTACGTGCGCGGCGTATGCGTCGACATTCCCGAATGCTCAACCAATGAGCAGTGCAGAGAGTGGATGAATAACGAAACGTTTGTTTGCGCGGAAGGAGTTTGCGCGCCTGAATGGTACCAGTGCTTGGTCAGCACGGATTGCGAGGAAAACCAGCTTTGTGATGGATGGGTCTGCAGGGACATTACGTGTGACGACATCGAGATATGCGATCCCGGTTTCCACTGCGATCCCGATTTAGTGGAATGCGTGGAAGACGTCGGACCACCGCCAACGGAATGCGGAGGATTCTCGGAAGCGTGTTGTTCTGGAGCCGATCCTTGTGATTACTGGATGCAATGCATCGGAGGATCTTGCACTTATCCTACTGTTTGCGGAGATTCATCTGAAGCTTGTCAAGATAATGAAGTCTGCTGCGAGTCCGGTGGTGCCAAATCGTGTACTCCTGCAGCTCAATGTACTGGAGGTTTCACGGTGTCAGAATGCACTCCCGTATGTGACTTGGAAGACGAGTACTGCGATTCCACTGGCGTAAATGGAAGATGCAAGGATGCAGAACCCATTTGTTCCGCATTAGACCAATACTGCCGGCAAGCCAATGCCTGCGACCAATTCTTATTGTGCAACCAGGATGCGTATTGTGTGGATTGCGGGGAATTCGGTCAGCAATGCTGTGACTTTGGTCCCGCGTGCGGTGCCGGCTACCAGTGCTGGGGCCCCTCGGATCCCGATGGGCGCATCTGCGCATCGCCCACGTTCTGCGGATCCTCTGAAAATGAATGTCTAGGCGAAACCGTTTGCTGCGGTTCTGGTTCCCATGCCGGCGAGTGCGTCTTGGAAAACGCATGCAATGACATCCGCCAATGCGATCCATACTGCGAAATCAACGAGTACTGCGATTCCGTCAACCTCAATAACGATCCCGCGTGCAAAACCTGCGATGGCGAGCACTGCGAGCTTGGCGGCAACAACCAATTATGCGATCCCAATGCTCCTCAACCCTGCGACAATACGAACTTCCGTTGTATTGTATCCGATGAAACCATTCCCCTCGGAATTTGTTCTGCGTGCGGTTACGAGACCGGTCCATGCTGCGGAAGCGACTCCTGCGTTTCCGACGACTTGGTTTGCGATACCCTCAATGCCTCTTTCGGACAAGACCCGTTCGGCGGAAGCGTTCCGGACGATAACATTGGAGCATGCGAGGTCGGCAACACGCTCTGCCGTTTCGGCAACTGCATCACGATTTACTTCTCTCAATATCAACAGTGCACGGATCCCGATCAATCGCAAACCGGTTCGTGCCAGTTGGTACCTACGAACGGACGAGGCGGGCCGGGGTTCGAGGCGCACAGCATGAAGAACTGTGATTCCGAACGTTGTGATGAACGCCAGCTCCGGATCCGGTACGTGATCGAGCCATACCAACTCGGCGATTCCCAGATTCTCACGTTCGATTTCGATGCCCGTCCATATCCCTTCTTACGCTTCACGCATGGACTGTGCGGCGGCGGTCAATCTATCGACATTGGGGAAGACTCCATTGAAATTCCTTTGAATAATCCGGATTGTTTGACGGGAACGCTTTTCGCAACGCCTTGGGAGCCAACGACGCGCGTCGCGTTCACTGCACGATTTTATGATCCAGAAAATCCCACCCGCATCACGGAATTCCCGACGCATCTTGCCGTAATGGAAGGAACGCCGCAACGCAATCCTTCTCCTCTTGAGAACTACCTTTCCTGCAACGAATTAACTTTAGTTGCAATCAACGGCCCGCGCGGCCCGTACATTGAAAGCAGTTGCGAAAAAATAGTGTTCCAAGTCGACTCGATCTTCCCGGCTGACGCCATCAAAGCCGACTTTTCCGGCTTGTACAAACCCGGTTTGTGCGAAGGAACCAGTTACATCAAGTTCTACAAGGACGGCGATCTGCAAAAACCCGTGCACACGTGCTTTGTCATGGGAACGGGCATGGGCGGAGATGCGATTCGCTACCATCCCACGAATGATGCAGGATGCGCGTTCAATTCCCATTCCATGGAATTATTGGAAGGAAATGTGGAGATGCAAGTAAAATGCGAATTGAACGGAGAAGTTCTCAAGACCATCGACATCGAAATCGTTAAAGGAAGTACGGTTGAATCCGTTCCCGCCATTGACATTTCGACTATTGGATATAAGGATGCCTATACCGGAATCATTCCGCATCCCTATTCATATTATGATTACAACCGCGAGTCCGAGTCCCCGCTTCGAACCGTTTACGTTACTGATAACCGCCAGTTGAAGGGACAAGGCGACATCGTCAAAGTCGGTCAATACGTTCCGTCCGGAAACAAATATTTGTTCGAGGGACCGACGGCGTACCGTTCCGATCAAGGAAGAACTTCCCTGTTTACTTGGAACAAGGACGATGAATCGTCGTTTGGCGCGTACTTAAACCCACGAAGCAATGTGGTCGCTGGAGATCGCACGCCCAAAATTAAAACGGTAACCGTCCCTTATGCCGAAGAAAGTCTGTCCCGAAAAATCCACCAGCAGGCGGCGCTTGACGCATACTATGGCGCGGGCTGGCAAACCGATTTGGAACGCTGTCTTGCAGGATGTGATGCTGATTTCCTAGAATGTATGGACCAACCGGACGCACATCGTGGTACGTGTAGCTGGCAACGAAATCAGTGCTCTCTTCAATGTTACGTGGATCATCCCGACGAGTTGCCTCCGAATCCCGAAGAAGACCTTGACGAAGTTCAATACATGAAAAACGTGTTAGACGACTTTACGGATTACGCGCGCGAGGTCTCTCGAAAGACCGCATTCCGGAGAGCCTATGGTTATTCCATTTGGTGCACTAAACCGGCCGATGAGCTTGTGCCCGCGGATTACTTCAACACCGATATTTGCCGTTCCTTGGTCGAGGATTGGCAGGACTTGATCGTGGATACGGGAACCATTGAAGCGCCGTGCACGTTCTGTCACGATACGTACGCGAATACGTACGGGCAGAATCCAACCGCCGCGGAACTCGATTATTGCGACATCCGTTGTGATGATAATAACGGCATCGAATGCGATCTGGTTTCCACGACTGATTACTGCGCGATGGTCGATGATACGGCTACCCCCCAATTCATGCTGGGAGTGGATTGCAATATCCATGAAGAATGCATCGGCAACTGTCCTGGAGATCCCGACTATGACCCCAATTCTCCATCCCAGTACGAGTACACTTTTGAATGCGTAGCCGCCCACCCCCCCGCCTCCGGTTCGTTCAGTTTCTTCCGGGAAATTCCCGCCAGCGGACCCGACGACGAACCCCCGGAATTCCTTCCATTCGATTGTCAAATCAGTGAAGAAAATGGTAACTGCTACATTCCGTGCGAAGGAAAAGACGTTCTAGAATCCAATGATTACTGCGGAGACGTCGGTTTGTGCAGCGAATGCCGTCCCGACGGATACAAGACCGTCGAACTCGAACCCATTTACGTGTTTACGTGGTTGAATGAAACGGCTCTCCACGAAATTTTAGTGGATGCGTTTGAAATCGACCCGCAATCTCCGTACAAGTATTTCGTGAACAGTCCGGCAGCCAAACCCTTCGAGTTTTCCATGGCCTTCCAGGCATCCGGAAACGAATTATTCAATGCACTTCAAGACCTGCATGACGTCGATTATTCCACGAACGTCAATCAGTTACGCAACGATAATCCCCGTTGTACGGCGCGCTTGGGTGTCTACAACCTGCAAACGCGTTCCCAAGATGGAGAGGTATGGCAGTACAGCGGCCAATACAAGTACCATATCGATCCCTTGATGCTCCAAACGAATTATCCGCGTTACTGGACGGATGACGGCGCGCCCGAAGGAGGAAGCGGGGACGATGATCCGTGCGGTGCCGTTAAGGCATGCAACTTGTTTGATCCTGCAGCAGCTGGAATCACGCCAGGCGGAACCTGGGGCACGGGAGCTTTACGAAATGAATTCGATAATTTGCAGACGAACTGTTTCGCCTTCGAGTGGCCCATTGTTCCCGACTATAGGGGAGCGGATCATCCAATTCGAAAACCAAAGACGGATGGAGACGAGTTCGAACACTTTAAGACGGTCGATGTTACTTCTGACTGGAGAAAAATGGGATTCCTGAATATTGATGACGGTATGGGAAACATGCAATATAATACGAACTACTGGTTTATGGTTCATCCGGCGTCCCAGAATTCCAATCAATTCCTAAGTGTGTACTTGTCTCGTTTAGCTCGATGGGGTAAAAGCGGAGGAAGCTGCGGGTTGGCTGGGAAGAAAACGCGTAGCGCTTCCTTTGACATCGTTCTTCCCTACAACATTGACAATTACCCGAACGTATTTTCATTCGTTCCATGGGGAGAAAGTGCATGGTGTCATAACGGGCATAATGCCTGCGGAACGAATGGCTGTTGCACGGATCAGGGTTACCCCTCGTCATACGATCGTTACGACGGTTTCAAACAATGCAAGTAGTTTGGGAATCGTATTCGTACGAGCATTTTAAAACAAGCTCTTCCCTTCTTCTTCCCCGAGAACCGAACTCATTGCGTCCTCCGCTGAATCGCTGGACAACGGGTCTTGAGTCTCCGCCGAAGGAACGGAAAACATGTCCATCGCGTTCGTCATGCTGTTGTCCGCAATGTTCCCGGCGAGTTCGGAAGGCGCCTGCACCACTTTCTGAAGCGCATCCGCAATAATGGCCACGCGCTCCTTCGTCAACTCAATCAAACGCTCCTCATTCTTAAACTCCGAGTCGCTCACAACCGTGAAGAACACGAACTTTTTTTCCGCTACCTCCAAATCAATGATCTTCTCCTGCACCAACCGGATCTCGTCGAAATCGTCCGGAAGCGCGGTCAAGAACACGAGTATTGCATCACAGCCTTTATCAAAAAGCAGCTTGCTGCAAACCGGAATCTTCAGCAAATGCGGCGTCGTAAAGCGTTCTACGGAACAATTCGCGATTTTTTCATGCAGCGTATCCGCAGCGGTCTCAAAAACATCCGCGTAATTGAAAATCGAGTCCAGGAAGCCTACTTTCATGTGCGAGCACCCGAAACAGTCACGCGAGAGGGATTAATAATAATTGGTAGCCGGCCCGAAGTCAGAATTTGAATAGCCCCGAGCGGATTTTGAACGACCTTTCTTAGAAAGAAAGCCCGACCAAAGAAATGATTAAGTAGCCCCGAGCGGATTCGAACCGCTGTTTTCAGCTTTCTCCTGCTCTTTCTCAAGCAATTAAATTGCATTGAAAATGAACTCCAGAGGCTGAAGTACTTGACCACTATACGACGGGGCTATTGAGCAACAATTCTTCCTCTCGAGATTTAAAAAGGATAAGGGTTTTAAACGCGTCAACGCATTAGTCCCTTCATGGCCTCATTCGAAGAAGTCAGGGAAAAATATGACGAATTTATCGAGAATCTCGAAGAACAAGGCGTTCCCAATCCCCGCGTGCTCATTCCCGCCGTCGTGCTGGTATTAATTGCGGGCATCGCATTCCTCGCCTACCAATCCTTTGCACCCGGAACGCAAACCGTCGCGTTCACCATTACGGATGCCCAGGGAAACGCGATTCCGGGATTGAATGTGGTTTTATACGATGATGAGGACGAACTGGCGTCATCGAAATCCGACGATGAAGGAAAAGTCTCGTTCGAAGGCATTTCAACTGAAGCGCGCCTTCGAATACGCGTAACCGACGCGAATGCGGTGTTTGACGAGCTCGACCGACGCATTTCCTTCGATACCACGAACATTCCGCTGGGCGATCCGCTGAGTTTCGAAGACCAGAAAGAATTCTTTTCCGTGCTTGTTGCCGATGAAAATGAACGTGCCATCACGGGTGCATCCGTCACCTTAACGATGGATGATGGAACGTCCCACGACGGGTTCTCCGAGTTCTCCGGCATTGCCTCGTTTGTTCTTCCTTCCCTTCCCAATCACGTCACGGTAAAAGTTACGGCTTCCGGTTTCGTGGATAAGCTGATGAGCTTCACCAAAGCCGATATTGAAGCAAACGGCGGCACGGTGCGCATTTCCCTTCAAAACGAGGATGACGCCAACAATGACGACCGCGACGACGAGGATACTTCGGAACCCTCCATTTACGGGGATGTCATCGTGGAACTGGTTTCCGCAGACGACGGTCTTCCCGTCTCCAACGCGGAAGTGCGTTTGAAGAGTGCGCAAACCCTTCGCATCATTCGCTCCATGCGAACGGATGACGCGGGCACGGCTCTTTTCCAGAATGTACGCATTGGCTCGCGATTCCTCGTCGACGTGAAAAAGACAGGTGATTTTGCCTCTTTAGTGACGGACGAATACGTGTTGCAGGCCTCCATCTCTTCCTTGGATATTCGCTTGCAGTTGGAGCGCGTGCTGGAAGGCCGTTTCATTGACTTGCGGGTCATTGATGAGGATAATGCGGCGCTCGATGATGCCGTCATTCACTTATTCGATACGACGGGGAAAGAGTTGCAGCGCGATTACGCGGATGAAAAGGGCGCGGCCGTTTTTTACGTGACGGGCACGCGCCCGTTCCATATTACGGCTTACTCGCCCGGGTATTTGCCTGCGAACGGCGAGTTTTTTGCGGATGCCGAGCCCCAGGAAATCGTTTTGATGAAGGAAACGCAGGAGAATTCCGTCGAAATGCTGGTTTCCGTGGAAGAGGATTTCGAACCCTCGGATGGAGCTGAAATTAGTTTATTCACGGGGGACGGCTTCTTTTTGGGGTTACCTTCCCAGTACTCGGATGCGGAAGGAGAAACCGTGTTTACGGTTCCCAGCGGGATGCGCGGCCCCTACCAGTTGTTCGCGAAAGCCTTGAAGGGAACGAAGAGCGGGGAAAGCAGCCGCGTATCCGTTGCGGAAGGCGCGGAACTATTCATTGCATTGGAGTACGAGCCCGGTTTCGTGGACGTGTCCCTGTTCGATGTGGAAACCGAGGAACCCATTGAAGAAGGAGCGATTTCCGCCATCAGTTCGAACGACCAAATCATTGACGCGTGCGACTTGGGTGAAGAGGATTGTTTCTTGGAAGTGCCTGCTTTCGAGGAGTTTACCGTGGTGGCCACTTCCCCTGGTTATTACCAGACCTCGTCCGTTCCGTTGACCGTGAGTCCTTCCGAACAGAGATTGCTGGAGCTTCAACTCGTGTCGGAATCACTCGGAAAAAGCGTGGACGTCAAATTCTTGGGCGCGTTCAACCGCAACGGAAAAGCGGAAGAGCTCGGTAACGCGGAGCATTACCTCGCAAAGTTCTTGGTCACGGCTCCCGCTCAAAGCACGAACGTCGGATTTCACGTGCACCTCAGCAACGCGGAATTTATTTCTCTTGAAGAACCGGTTTCCGAAGCGCCCGTGCTTTACACGGCCCCTATTTTCGACTCCGCTTCATGTTACTCCGAATCGAACGAGGAAGATGCCTCTGAATTCGTTTCCGAGGATTTGGTTTTCCCGGACGGATTCGTGGGATCGAAAGAATTGGCGATCAAGCTTTACGTAAAACCGGAGGCTCCTGCTGCAACGGCTTTCCGCATCAATTACAAAGCGTATGCGAGCAAGGGCGGCTTGATGGTCACCTCGCCCGTTCAAACCGTATTCGAGGCCGGTCAAGCTGCGCCATCGGAACTCCTGCCGTTCCTGCGCGTCGCGTGCGGAGAAAAAGACTTTTCTCAAGAACTTAAAATTACGGCTGCTCCCTTGATCTGTAATACGGATGCCAGTTTCTGTGCGCGCATATACTTGAAAAGCGGTACCGACGTCTCCCGCACGTCCCTTGAAGTGGACAAAGGAGATGACTTTACCGTTCATTACGACGTGCTTTCTACGGCGGGTATTGATGCGATCAGCATCCGCAATGCGCACTCGGAATTCTTGGGAGCTGATGCCACGGAATTCGCGGACGAGGGGGAAAACGGAGCGCTTTCATCCGATGCCCAACGCATTCCAGTGGCCATTGCCCCGGATCAAAAGCAAGGCGGCACCCTGAATTTCAAAGCCAACAAGGCCGTGCTTTCCTCGGACTTGAAGATCACGTTCCATTCCGAACTTCAAGCGCGCTCGTACGACTTCAATCTTAAGATCCGCGGTTCGAATGCCATGCAAACCAGCGTTTCCCCGCTCAGTTTATTCGTCGGGGAAGAAAAGAAAATCAAAATCAATGTGATCGACGAGCAAGGCAACGGTGTGGAAGACGCGTTCATTACCTTGTATGACTGCGATCAAGCGCCGCTGGCCGGCGAAGAGCCGGAAGTGATGGGCGACGGATCACGCGATACCGGCGAACGCGGTTCCTACCGCGTATCCGCAAACCCGTCCAATTTAGGTAAGATAGGCGTCCGCGTCGAACACCCGGATTTCCGCACGTTCGATGCGTGTCTCATTGAAGTGGCTCCGCAAGACGACAGCCTGGAGCTCTCGCCTTCTTTCTTCGAATTCAACGGAGATTCCTCGGACCCCGAACCCCAGCGTTTAACCATCTCCTCGGCTTTAGGCGTCAAGAGCTCCCTCAACGTTTACTCCAATTGTTTTGCGAACGACGTGCCCGTACTCGTGATGCTCCCGAATTCCTTCAACAATTTCCGCGATTCCGAGAACGTGGACGTGAGCCTTTTACCGGATACGACGGCGAAAACGTTCTGCTCCATCACGGCCGAACAACGCATTTCGTCTCGCTACACCATTGTTCAAAGCGCTTCGGTTCGCATCGACGTGAAAGGCCCGGTGGTTGACGAAATCGAGTCCACGCCAACGCCTACTCCGACCGCCGTACCCGACTTCCCGCCCGTTCCAAACGTCGTTTACCTATCCCTCGATCAATACGGTTACGCGGACAGCTACTTTTCTTTGCACGAACTCGGCGAAGTCACGTCCTGCACGTTAACCGGACCGCAAGATTTCTTGTCCGGAGTACAAATTGATTGTACTCCCGATATTGTTCAATTCTCTGCAGACTTTTCTGGACAGGAACTCTCCGGCGGACTGCGTCTCGTAGGCCGCGCGCGCTTGAGCTTGCCGGATCGCCCGACACGTCTGATTACCGTCATCGCATTGAAAGGCGCGGTCGTAACTGCCGAGCCAACGGATCATGGAACGCCGACTCTCGAACCCGGCGAATGCAATCAAGCCGTCTGCCCTTCAACGGGAACGCGTTTGGAATGCTGCGACACGAGTTACAATCAAGCGTTTGAATTCGAGGAATGCACTTCCAATACGGCTTGGATGCTTTACACGAACCAAATCACTTTACTAGAGGCGTGCTCGGCTCCCGAACCGCTCTGCGTTATCGGAGTCGATCCGCAAGTCATTTCCGAAGCCGGAGAAATACTGGTTTCATTAAACTATTACGATTTGGAGTCGCCTGCCAACGTCATTGCAGTGAATTGCGGTAACGGCCGCACGGAAAACGCGATTGGCTGTACGGGCAGTACGGGTGCTTGCACCACCACGTGTTATTACTCGGAAGCCGGAACCTACGAAATCAATGCCGAGCTCCCTGACGTCTCGTGCTTGAATTCCATGGTCGAGTTCTTGGAGGGAGAGGGCCCGACCGTGACGGGAACGCCTACGGCTATTCCCGAACCAGACAACCCCGCCATCCGCAACCCCGTCTATTTATACTTGGATGAAAACGGTTTTGCTGACGCGGCGTATCGCTTCGACCGCGGCGAAATCGTTTCCTGCGAGCTCCGCGGGCCTCCTGAAATCCGCGAGTATTTGACGCTCGACTGCTTGACGCATACCGTGGTTCTGACTGCGGATTATTCTCAGTACGAGGAACTCACGAATAAATTCCGTGGGAAAGGATCGATCGTTATTCAAGGCGGCGAGTTGCAGAAGACGTATACGCTCGTAGTCTCCGGAGCGCGGATTCCTTCACCGGAATGCAAAGCCAATCCATCGCGTCCGGGATGCCCGACGCCTCCTTCTCCTTACGATCCGCTTCCGTCCAGTATTCCGTTTGATGTCGATCCTCACAACCGCTATTTTGAATACATGTTCGGACTCAACGCGCTCGGCGAACCCGTTATTGGTTGTGAGGTGCACGGACTCGAACCCAGTATTGCTTCGTGGATTCAATTACAGTATTGTTCTGCGGAAGACCAGCGCGTGCGCGTCATGGCCGACTTCTCGGGACAAGATGTTTACCAGCGCATCATCATGGCTTCGTACCAAAACAATCCATACTGCGCCCAGCACTACGGCACGCCTACTTCTGCAGGAGGAAGTTATACGGGCAACATGCCGTACGCTTATGCTTACGGCGTCGGCAGACCCAACGATTACCCGAGCGCTGACCCGTACTCTTACGGAGCAGACCGCATGTTCCAACAATCCAACTACCCTCAAGGATACGGAGCGCAATACACGCCGTTTTATCAAAACAATCCCTATGCCTCTTATCCGCAAGGCGGAGTATACGATCGATACTACAATTTCCCGCTCCAGTACTCGTTTTACAACCAACAAAACACGTACGGCTATCAGATGGGCATGCAATTCGCCTCTGGCCTGCCTTCCACTTGCATTCCCCAACCCCTGCAAGGATTCTTAGTGATTTCCCTGGAATCCGGCATCACGCGACGCATTCCCCTCATCATCACCGCTCGAGGAGTGCAACCCGTCGGCCCCCCCATTCCTCCACAGCCGTATCAACCCGAAGACATTAGCCGCATCAATTCCGTCATGCGCGTGGTCGTGGATCCGTTCTCTCTTAATCGCTTGTCGGAAACATCCCGCTCGTTCGAGGGAACCGACACCCCAAACTGCAAACTCGGATTTGAAGAAAGTCTGTTCACGCGCATCCAGCAAGGCGTAACCCAACGCGGCGGAAATGCGCCCCAACCATCCTCTTCCAGTTCAACGTACCAGCCTGCAGTTTCCCTTAATTTGGATAGCGGTATTGAAGCTGAAGAGCTTTGCCGAAGAGATGGCTCGCGCTTATTCTATCAATTGTATGTAGACTTGGAACGCGCCAGCATCAACGCGAGGGAATTACAGCCGGGTGTTGCGCTCAACCGGAAGGAAGACGCGTACGTCATAGAGGATTACCCGCGCTATGGGTCCCAGCAACTCACGCCCATCGTAGTTCAATTGGGCAGCCGCTCGCAATACGATTTGGAACCATTCGGCGGTCCGCTGGCTTTCTTACTCACTTCCAAGAACGCGGACATAGACGCCTCTAAAGACGGGAAGTTCAAGGTCACCGACGATTTGTTGACGAATTGCCAGCCCTCGGGATTGGAGGACGGGGACGTAGAAATTCAACTACTCGATGGATTGCCTTCCCGCGTGGACATGGATGCGGAATTCAAATCCGGTTACTTTATTCTTGAAGAAGAAACGTATTCCCCCGCATCGAAAGAAGATGATGGCGCCGTGCAGTTGACAGTGCCTCCCAAAGACGCAACGGTTAACTGCAACGCGGTCAATGGCCGCTATTCCTCGGAGCTTCACTTCGCTTCCTTTGCAGACAAGACCTCGACGACCATCATTGGTTTCAAACTGGAGGATTACGCGGTTCCCATGCTCGGCGCTTTCCCGAATCTGCCGCCAGAAAAGCATTACGTCTGCGAACTCATTTCCAAGAACAATAAAGTGCGCAGCATGGTCAACAAGTACCGCGACCTGGAAGATCTCGAAACCGGCGAGCAAGATTTTGACGTGTTTGGATGCAAAATCGAGGACGGAAAACTGTTGATTCAAGTGGATTACGAGCGTCTTTCTACTGAAACCGCGGAGTCCACGGCCATCAAGCAATTGAGCGACACGTTCGAAGACCCGTTAACGTTACGCGTTGCCGTTGTCACCGATAGCTCAGCATCGTCGCTGAAATCGCGCAAAGAATATCAGACCACTCGCGAACTCGGAACCGTGAATGTGATAGTAGAACGCAAACCAATCGGCGCACAGTATGGTTTGGATGAAATACAACTGAAAGTAACGCAAGGTTTCGTGAAGAATCCGACGGATGATTTCGTCACCGTAAAAGAATCCGAAGAATTGAAGCCTTTGCTCGTACTTTCCATGGCGGAAGTGCAAGGCGAGGCATGTTCTGTTCGTAGCAATGGATACTATACGTGGCCAACCACTGAATTCTGCATGATCAGCAGCAATGGCCAATTTGGAATGCGTACATTAGATGGAGAGCGCAAGATGCATTACGGAATTGATATTGCCGCAGACCGAGGATCGCCTGTTCTTTCTGCTGCGGCTGGAACCGTCCAAACCGCTGCGTATTCAGACTCGGCAGGCTTTAACGTGGTTCTCAGACACGATAATGGTGATATTACAAAGTACTTCCACATGCAAGATGGTTTGACTGTACGCGAAGGACATCACATCGACCGCGGAACGAAATTAGGCATTGTTGGCAATACGGGTCATAGTAAGGGATACCACTTGCACTTCGAATGGCACGAAAACGGAAAAGCCGTTGATCCCGAATCGAAGTTCTCGGAAACACCTTCCTTGCTCCAGTTTACGGGCACGTTCCCCGATGGGGATGACGCATATGCCGGAAAGCGAAACGTGCGCATTTATAGAAACTGCGAATTCGAAAGCGGGGACACGATCAACAGCGTTGAAACTTGCGATTCCGAGAACTTGTTGGAACCCGATGAGAATTTGGAGCGCCGCGCGTCATTTACTTATCCACTGGCTCCATTAAATGCAAAAACCGGCGAACGTCTCCTGTTGTACGCCGGTTATTTAGATGCACCGTACAACCACCAACTTTACCTGCCCCTCATCATCGTGAACCCGCATGATATCGAGCAAGGCAACATTCCTGATAACATGCGTCGTTACGTAAGGGAAGAGGATGGCAAGTGGGTGACGACTGCAGCTACTGCTAACGGACCGGATAAACTGTTGTTCGTTCCTTCTGTGGAAGAAAAAGAGGAAGTCCAAAAGAAGTTTGATAAATCCGAGAAGCTTCCGGGCGTCTGGCATTCTGGAATCAAAGCGTCTTGGTTCGGCTGCGAGAAAAATGAAGAAATGGCATCTGGAAAAATGTCAAAAGAAGTAGATAAGTACGCTGCACTTCCTTCAACTCGTGCATTAAATACTGAAATTGAAGTGCAAAATGACGAAGGGAACTCCGTATTCTTAACCGTTCTCGATGTGGGTCCTTGGTATACTGATGATCACGAATATGTTTTGGATGAAACGTCGACCGTTCGACCCAAGGCAGAACTCATGCATCCCGAAGATCGCAAAACCAATGGTGCGGGCATTGATTTGAGCTGCGACGCATTCGACGCATTAGGCTTCAAACGCGATGACGGTTTGCGCGTCGTGAGATGGCGGTTCAAGAGCGAACGAATAGTGTCGACTCCGACTGATGAGACTGCAATACCCGAAGGGCCTCCGGCGGGAATAGTTGCTCCTGGGTTGAAAGAAGGCGACGGAATTTACGAGGAATTGCGGGTAGGCAGCGAGGTCGTGTTAGACAATGGGTTGCGCGTGAAAATCAAGTCATTTAATCGCGGTGGATTTAGAGTTCAATGTGTTCAGTTTGATCTCTATTATTCAGATACCAAAACAGTGGACGGACGAGTGTGTCAGCCGTCCATATATGGTAGCGATTGGTTTGATTCGGAGGATCTGGTAAAGATCAGATGGGAGAAAGCCCCCGGTTATAATGAAGGGTACGTTACTTTAGGGCTGTATTCTCTTGGTTATTCAAAAGGGAGCACCATCGACCGAACGTGCCCGAAAGACCAGCGTGCGTGCGTATTTACATTTAAGAAATTCGGGCCCATGAAAGAAGCCCGGTTTTCGAATGGCTATCAATTAAAAGTCAGAAATCTGGATTCGCGGCAAGGAATTGATGCAACCACCCTTGATTTTACCCTTTCTTGTCCAGACGGACTTAAAATTGAAGATAATCGAATTTATGGAACGCGTTCGTTTTCCACGATATTTGGAAAAAGAACCGTTAGGAGTTGGACCGACAAGCAAAAATCAATTACCATCAATTGGATTGAAAATGACCCCGGTAAGGGTACCGTGATGCTTGAGCTTGTGACTCTCGGCGACCATTCATGTCCGAAAACATCTTGAGCTAAAGCGGAGTCGGTTGGGAAAGTGGAGACGGCCATTTCAGGTCGGGAGGACGATGAAGAGATAGATCTGGAAGGGGTCGAGACGAAACGGTAAACCTTACAAGTACCGTTTCAACATATTTCGGGCGCGGTCGTGATTGCTGACGCTAAGACCGAGCAAGGACTCGCCGTTATCCCGCGAAATAAGCGTGACGTTCTTGATCTGAACTTTTTCATCCGAAAGCAGGCGGCTGATTTTGGCGAGTTCGCCCGGCTTGTCCGCCAGCCTCAACACCAGCACTCCTTGTTCCATGACCTTGAACGCCTCGCCCTCCAAAATACTTTTCGCGCGCTCGTGGCGCTTCACGTACAAGCGAATGATGGCGGTACCGTTAGCGGTCTCGCTGGAAATGGAGTTGATATCGATTCCTTCACTGCCTAGCAGTTCACAAACGTCTGCAAGAAGTCCTATGCGGTCGGTTGCGACAACAGTAACCTCCTTCGTAATGCTCCCCCTCTCAAACACGATTTGCCTCAAGTATATACGTGTACATACTTATTTATTAATGTTTGCTTACCAACCTTTTGTTGATAATTACTTGTTATTGTTCAAATTTGCGTTTATTTGTGTGCTTTTCGCTAGGGAGGCAAACGGGCAGCGGGCGTGGGTTAAATGTTTAGGATTTTTCGCGCCTTCTCATAATCGCTACAGTTGATAGCTAGAACGGTTTGGTTGTTCTCCCGATTGATTAGGAACACATTTTCAATGGAAATGCCGTGATCTGCAAGTTGACGGGCTATTTTCGCGAGCTCTCCAGGCTTGTCGTTCAATTGCAATACCAGCATGTTCGCGTCCACGACCTTGAACTGGCGGGCTTCCAGTTCTTTTCGAGCACCTTCTGGATCTTCGGTCATGAGTCGGACGATTCCGGTCCGGCCCGTGCTTTCAACGGACAAGGAAGAGATGTTAATGTTCGATTTGGCCAGGGTTTCGGAGATGTCTGCCAATAGTCCGACTCGATCCTTCGCTACAATCGTGATCTCCTTCATGTTGCCCCCTCATACCAATAGGAAGCATAGCAATTAAAAACCTTTTTTACACTTGGGCATTTCCTTCCCATGAAAGACGCCCGTTCGGGGACAACCTTTATAAACTTTGTTTACTAAGCCTTATACTTCCCCTTCAGGGATTCCTATTTGCCTTCAGCTAATAGTGGTTGCATGGATCTAGATTTTACCCACGTCTTTCTCCCGAAACAATCGATTGCTACTGATGAAGAGGTCAAGAAATTATTGGATACTTACGGCATTGAGAAAAATAATCTGCCGTCCATGCTGCACGAAGACCCTGCGGCCAAGGCGTTGAATGCGCAGCCCGGGGACGTCATCAAATGTATTCGCGTTTCTCCTGTTACGAAGAAAGACGAATTGTACTTCCGCATTATTGTGGAAGCGTGATTCGATCGTTTTGGGAGAATGGCCGGGAGGGGAGGTTTGCACTCGATATGTATTTCGCGGACCTGACGAAAGACTATCTGCAGGAACGAAGCCTAGTGGGTCAGTTCATCGACAGTTACAACAAGTTCGTCGACCACGGATTACAACAAATTGTGGATGCGCAAGGCGTTATAGAACCCCAAGTCGAAAACCTCGTATTGAAACTTGGAAAAATTTCGGTGGGCCAGCCTTCTGTGACGGAAGCGGATGGATCCCGGAGAGTCTATCATCCTTTGGAAGCGCGTTTGCGCGACTTGAATTATTCGGCTCCCCTATTCCTGGAGATCACGCCGTACTTTTCCGGTAGCGAAGGCCGCACGGAAGTCGTATTTATCGGAGAGCTGCCGGTCATGGTGAAGAGCAAGCTCTGTCATTTAAGCAAGATGTCGCCGGAAGAGCTCGTTGCAGCGGGTGAAGACTCGCGAGATTTGGGCGGCTATTTCGTTGTCAACGGTACGGAAAAGGCGTTGATGAGCATTGAGGATCTGGCGCCCAACCGCGTATTCGTTTCACGCGAAAAGGAAAAGAATCTCGTGCAAGCGAAAGTGTTTTCGACGCGCATGGGGTTCCGAGGACGCATCACGGTAGACCGCACCAAGGACGGGAAAGTCACGGTGACCATGCCCTCGTTCAATAAAAGCGTGGAGCTCATGCTGTTATTGAAAGCGTTGGGCTTGGACCGCAAGGACCGCGTCTTCAACTCGTTTACGGACTTGCCGGAAATTCGCAACGACTTGTCGTTGAACTGGGAAAACGATTCGGACGTGAAGACGCGCAAGGACGCCATGGAGGCCATTGGCAAGCGTGCGGCACCAGGGCAACCCGTGGACTACCAGCTCAAGCGCGCCGAACTATTAATCGATCGATACTTATTGCCGCACATCGGCGTCGAGGAAAAGGACCGGCAATCCAAGGCGTATTACTTGTGCCGCATGGCCGAGCGCGCGATCATGGTCGCGTACCGAAAACGAAAAGTCGAAGATAAAGATCATTACTCGAACAAGCGTTTGAAGATTTCCGGAAAGCTCATGGAAGAATTATTCCGTTACGCGTTTCAGTTCTTCGTGAAGGACGTGGCGTATCAACTCGAGCGCGCGAACATTCGAAGACGTAAGATGACGTTGTTCACGATCGTTCGACCCGACGCGTTGACCGAGCGCATGAAATACTCGATGGCAACCGGCAATTGGATGGGAGGTCATACGGGCGTCTGTCAACCCGTAGACCGTTACAACTACATTTCCAGTATCGCGTTTTCCCGCCGAGTCATTTCCCCGCTGGCCAAGAAACACCCGCATCACAAGGCGCGGGACTTGCACGGCACGCATTTCGGGCGTTTGGATCCCAACGAAACTCCGGAAGGGCCTAATTGCGGTTTGATCAAGAGCTTGGCGATTTTCTGCGAGGTGTCCACGGGAACGGATGAAAAGCCGGTGGAACAGGAACTCAAGAAAATTGGGTTGTCGATGCACGCGATATCGTGATTCGTATGGCTTCCATGAAATCATCCATTTTCCTGAACGGGCGTTTCGTGGGATTCCACGATAGCGGCGAGAAGCTCGCCAACGAGATCAAGGAAAAGCGGAGAAAAGGCGATTTGGATTCGCAAGTCAATATTGCATTCTACCCGAAAACCGGGGAAGTGTTCATTAACACGGATGAGGGGCGAGCCCGCCGTCCCTTAATTGTCGTGAAGGCCGGAAAGCCGTTGCTGCATCCCGAGCACTTGGAGAAGGTGCGCCAAAAAGAATTGCATTGGAATGATCTCGTGGCCCGCGGAATCATCGAATACTTGGACGCTGAAGAAGAGGAAAACGCGTACATCGCGTTGACCGAGGAAGATTTGGATCCGAAAACGACTCACTTGGAAATCGATGCGGCGGGCATGTTAGGTTATGTGAGCAACCAAATTCCGTTTCTGGAGCATAATATGGCTCCGCGAGTTCTCATGGCCGCCCAGCACACGAAGCAAAGCTTGGGCTTGTACGCCTCAAACTTCAACTTGCGAACGGAAACGCGGGGGTACACGCTCTTTTACCCGCAAAGTCCCATTATTCAGACGCGCGTGTACGACGCGTTGCAGAACCAGAAACGCGCATCCGGGCAAAACGTGGTGGTGGCCGTCCTGTCCTATTACGGATTCAACATGAACGACGCGATCGTTCTAAACAAGTCGGCTGTCGAGAGAGCGCTGGGCCGGAGCGCGTTCTACCGGTCGTATTCCGCGGAAGAACGCCGTTACCCCGGCGGTCAGAAGGACAAATTTGAAGTCCCGCCCGAATACGTGCAAGGTTATCTCGGTGAAGACGCTTACAAGTTCTTGGATACGGATGGCATGATTTCTCCGGAAACCGTTGTGCCTGGAGACTCCGTGCTCGTAGGAAAAACGTCGCCTCCCCGTTTCCTGAAAGAGATTTCGGCTTTGGATGTGGAAACGGAAAAACGCCGCGAGAGCTCGGTCACGGTGCGCAGTAATGAAGACGGCGTGGTGGACGCGGTACTGGTTACCGAGAGCATTGCTGGAAACAAGTTCGTGAAAACGCGCGTTCGCAAGACGAACGTTCCCGAAATAGGGGACAAGTTTGCTTCACGTTACGGGCAAAAAGGAATCGTGTCGTTGTTGGTGCCTCAAGAGGACATGCCGTTTACGAAGGACGGAGTGGTTCCGGATCTCATCATTAACCCGCACGCGATTCCGGGTCGTATGACGGCGGGTCACTTGCTGGAAATGTTGGGAGGCAAGGCCGCGTGCTTGAATGGTTCGATTCAGGATGGCACGGCGTTTTCAGGAGACGCGCAAGAAGATTACGAATCCATTCTCAAAAATAACGGTTTCCGGGAAACCGGTCAGGAAACCTTGTACGATGGATATTCCGGGCGAATGCTTTCCGCGAAGATTTTCATTGGCGTCATTTACTACCAGCGCCTGCACCACCTGGTGAGCTTGAAGATGCACGCCCGATCGCGGGGACCCGTTCAATTGCTGACCCACCAGCCGACGGAGGGCCGTGCGCGGGAAGGGGGTTTGCGTCTGGGAGAAATGGAGCGGGATTGTTTCATTGGATATGGCGCGGCTTCCTTGCTTAAGGAGCGAATGATCGACAGTTCCGATAAAACCGTTGAATTGGTTTGCAACAAGTGCGGTTCATTATCCGTATTCGATAAAATCAAGGGGCAAGTGTATTGTCCGTTGTGCAAGAGCTCGTCGGTTTCCGAAGTCGAAATGTCGTACGCGTTCAAACTGTTATTGGATGAAATGAAGAGCATCGGAATCTTTCCGAAGCTGGTGGCGAAAGAACGAGGGTAGCATGCAGTATGAAAGTCGTCGAACGCATTGAGTTTGGATTTTTTTCCCCGGAGCAAGTACGCAGCTTGAGCACGGTTAAAATTACGGTGCCGGACACGTACGATGAAGACGGTTATCCGATCGCGGCCGGTCTCGCGGACCAACACTTGGGCGTGATTGACCCGGGTTTGAAATGCAAGACGTGCGGGGGACGCATGAAGAGTTGCAGCGGCCACTTTGGTCACATTGAACTCGTGCGGCCGGTCGTGCACGTGGGATTCGCGAAAACCCTTTTCCAGTTATTGAAGGCGTCATGCCGACGCTGCGGTAAGCTGTTGGTGGAAATCAACTCACTCGATAAAGCCAAGAAAACGGCGGAGTGTCCGCACTGCAACGAAAAGCAGAAAACCATTAAATTTATTCGTCCGACGTCATTCTTTGAAGATGACCGTAAACTGCTTCCTTCCGAAATTCGCGAGAGACTGGAACGCGTTCCCGATGAAAGCTTGAAGCGCGTGGGCGTCGCGGTACGCCCCGAGTGGATGGTACTGACGGTTTTGTTGGTGCCTCCGGTGAGCGTTCGTCCTTCCATTACGTTGGAAACCGGTGAGCGATCGGAGGATGATTTGACGCACAAGCTCGTGGACATTATTCGAATTAATCAGAGACTCGCCGAAAACATTGACGCGGGTGCCCCGCAACTGATTATCGAGGACTTGTGGGAACTGTTGCAGTATCACGTCGTCACGTTCTTTGACAACGAAACCGCAGGAATTCCTCCGGCTCGCCATCGTTCGGGGCGTCAATTGAAGACGTTGTTCCAGCGCTTGAAGGGCAAGGAAGGCCGTTTCCGGTACAACTTGTCGGGCAAGCGAGTCAACTTTTCAGCCCGTACCGTGATTTCACCGGATCCGACTCTCGGCATCAACGAACTCGGGGTTCCGAACGCGATTGCCAAGGAACTCACGCTTCCGTTGACGGTCAACGAATGGAATTTGGATTTCACGAAGAAGCTGATCGCGGACAACATGGATAAAATTAATTACGTGATTCGTCCGGACGGAAAGCGCAAGAAAGTCACTCCCGTTAACCTGGAAGAAACGCTTTCCGAAATTACTATCGGGTATACGATCGAGCGGCAGTTAATGGATGGCGACATCGTGATTTTCAACCGCCAGCCTTCCTTGCATCGGATCAGCATGATGTGTCATACGGTAAAGGTGTTGCCGGGGAAGACGTTCCGCTTCAACGTGGCGGATTGTCGGCCGTACAACGCGGACTTCGACGGGGACGAAATGAACATTCACGTTCCTCAAAACGAGGAAGCGCAAGCGGAAGCCGAGATTCTCATGAAAGTGCAGGATCAAGTGCTTTCCCCGCGCCACGGCGGACCCATTATTACCGCGGACTTGGACCAGATCTCCGGTCTCTATTTGTTAACGATTCCGAACGTCAAGTTTTCGCGGGGGGAGGCATGCGAGTTCTTGAATTCCGCGGGTTTGACGGATGAAGTCACGGGAGATGTTTCGGGACCCGAGATGTTCAGCTTGCTTCTCCCTAAAGGATTCAATTTCGAGAGCACGAATAAGGTGGGTAAGACCGTACGCATCAAGAACGGAAAACTCTTGGAAGGACATGTGGACAGTCGCACGAACGATTCGCTCACGAAACTCATTTACACTCAATATGGGAGCGACGCTTGTCGGATGTTCTTGGACCGGCTCACCATGATGACTTCATTCATTGCCACTCGTTACGGCTTGTCGCTCAGTTTGTTCGATTACACGATTTCTGAAGATGCCCGGAAGGAAATTAACGGATACGTGCGCGAGGCCAATAACGACGTGCGAAAACTCGTCCGCTCGTTACGCGAACGAAAACTGGTGCGCCAACCCGGAAAATCGTTGCGAGAAACGTTTGAAGAAAAAGTCATGGGCACGTTGGAGAACACGCGAGACCGCTGCGGAAAAACCATTCTGCGATCCATTCAAAAGACGCCCGCGTTTTTCGGAAACCTTCAGTTGAACCAAAATCCGGCCATTATGATGAGCAAGGCCGGTGCCAAAGGCAAGTTGTTGAACGTGGTGCAAATGGCGGCCATGGTGGGACAACAGGCGATCCGCGGAAAGCGCATGACAGCCGGTTACACGCACCGCATCCTGCCGCATTTTCGGCGAGGGGATTATTCCGGGAAAGCGCGCGGTTTCGTGAACAGCAATTATACGGAAGGATTGGATCCCCTGCAATACTTTTTCCATGCGGCGGGAGGCAGGGACTCGGTCGTGGACAAGGGAGTCAATCCGTCGAAAACCGGGTACATGCAGAGACGACTCATCAACGCGTTACAGGATTTGACGGTCTACCCCGACGCATCCGTGCGCGATGCGGAAGGAACGATGGTGGAGTTCAAGTACGGTGATGATGGATTGGATGCGAGTCAAAATAAGATTGCTTACGGGGATCCCGTTGGCGTGATTGCGGCGCAAAGTATTGGCGAGCCCGGTACGCAGATGACGCTTCGAACCTTCCACTACGCTGGAGTCGCTTCGCTGGCTCAATTAGGGTTTACGCGTCTCGTGGAAATCGTGGACGCGCGCAAAACTCCGAAGAGTCCGGTTATGGATATCGTGCTCAAAGACGAGTTTAAGAAAGACGTAAAGCGTGTCACTCAGATTGCAACGAGTCTTGCTCAAGTCTCGTTCAATCAAGTCGCCGTGATCAAAGAAGATTTTGAAAGCAAACGCATTCGCGTCATGCTCAACAAGGACCAGCTCAAAGAACTGAAGATCGAGGAACAAGACGTGTTGAAGCTGATCAAGGGCGTGGCGAATTACGAGCGCCGTGGCGAGGCCATTTTCGTGATTCCGAAGGAAGAGAAATTGAAAATCATCCGAAAGACGACGACGAAGCTACAGGAAATTGTCCTGAAAGGCGTTCCGGGCATTCACCGGGCTATTCTCCTTGAAAAGAACGGCGAGTACTCGATTGCCACGGAGGGCAGTAACCTGGAAGTCGTTCTTCAGATACCGGAAGTGGATTCGTTCCGAACCACCACGAACGATACGATGGAGATTCAACGCGTGCTGGGTATCGAGGCCGCTCGCAGCAGCATCATCGAGGAAATTCTTAAAGTGTTGCGGGCGCAGGATTTGAGGGTGGACACCCGACATATCGGTTTGATCGCGGACATGATGACGTCCAATGGTTCGGTTCGCAGCATCGGACGCCACGGTCTGGCCGGAGAAAAATCGTCGGTGTTGGCTCGGGCGGCTTTCGAGGAAACCACGAAGCACTTGGTGAGCGCGTGCGTGTCCGGCGAGACGGATTACCTGCGCGGTATTGCCGAGAACATCATCATCGGACAAACCATTCCGTGCGGAACCGGCAAGGTACAGGTTGTCATGAAAGTCGACTAACCTTCTCTTTAACGCGCGAGTACCTTTTGGTTTGCCTTTGAACGTCAACGAATCCCAATTTTTAATTGGGCGGCTTGCGCTCGTTTTGGTTCCACGTCTCCAACACACTCTTGTACTTGTTCGGAGGTTCGTCAACGGGGGAGGATGGGGGATACGGCGTGGAGGCCTTGATTCGCGACGAGGGTTGCGGGGGTTTCTTCACGACAAAGAAGAACACGACGATTAACAAGACGAGAAGCAAGCCGGCCGCACCCGCGACAAACGGAAGATTCAATTCGCGCGACTTGACTTTCGGGTTCTCGCCTTTCTCGATCATTTCCATCAAATCGAATTCGGCCGCGTTTTCAATGATTTGCGCTCGCGGTGCTTCCGCGATTTCTCCGGGCATGCGCACCGTATACGTCATTTCAATGCCTCCCGCGGACAACATGGCCACGCTCGCAGCCAATTTTTCATCCTTGAAACGCAGTTCGTCGGTTGAGAGCCCGGGAACGCTCGGCGAACCGTCTTGCTGGGGCATATCCGATGAAGAGCTTTGAATGCTTTCCACTTCGACTTCGTACGCGTTGTACGGGAATCCCAGGGTATACGTAAAGGAATATCCATTGCCGTTTTCCAATTCCATCGAGGCAATGATTTTGTTTCCGGCGTGCTCGCATTCCGCGTCGGGATTCTTGGTGGTCAAGTTGACGCACATGGCATCCAATTGCTCTTGAAATTGCGCGAGCGCTTCGGATGCGTCGGGTGTTGGAGAAGGAAGAGGACGCGTAATTCCCATGCAGCGCACCTCTCCGGATTCGCCTTCCGAAATCATGCCCGGAGCCTCGCATGAAGCGGGGGCTCCGTCTCCGCTGACTTCTACTTCGATAATATCAAAATCTCCTGCGCCAATGTTAACCAATTCAAAGGAAAGCTCGCCACCCGCTTCGGGTACCATGGCCTGCACATTCATGGAGCGGAACACTTGGAAGTTGCGGCATGTTCCTTGTCGAATGGATTCTTCGTTTTCATTCAGATAACCTGAACAAGATCCAAAATCAGACGTGTGGTCCATTTCATTGGGTGCATATCGAAGCGTCACGTTCCAATCAAAGCGTTCTGAAGTCTGTTCGGGAATGTTGTTGCCAAGGGATTGCATGGCGCCAACGGTTTTCGTAAAGTCGATGGTTTGAACGAGTTTCGAGGAACCGTCCGCACGGAATTCGTGGTCGAATTCGATGGTGATGCATCCGCTGAGAAGCACGACTCCCAGCATTAAAACGTATGGAACGGTTTTCATGAGCGTTTCTAATGGTTTAATGGTTTTTAAATTCATGGATCGCGTTTAAACGTCGGTTCCCCCAATAACGATATGTCCTTAAATACCCCGTTTTTCATAATTCGATTATTATGAAGCTCGTCAAATTTACGTCATATCGTTTACTGGCCACGTTCGTCTTGTTCGCGGCGTTTCTTCTATCGGATCTCGCCATTCTCAACAGCAATTCGCAGATCTTTATTTGGTTGGCGGCCAGTTTTGTTTTGGTGAACGCGGTCGTTACGGTTCTTCGCACGCATTTCTTGAATCGCGCGATCATTTTCGACTTGCACGGAGTGATCGCGGGCGAAGGGGATTACTGGACCACGCGGTATGTCAACGAGATTCCGGGCATGCGCAACCTCATCAAGAACTTGCAGATGAAGGGCTATAAAATCGCTTTACTTTCGAATAACAATTGGGAGGCGCACCAAGCGTGGGAACGCAAGTTCGGTTTGAGTACGTTGTTTGATGAAACCATGGTTTCAGGGGAAGCGGGCGTCAAAAAGCCGTCCTTGGCCATTTACCCCATCATGTTACAACGCTTGCGCGTGGCGCCTTGCAACGCGATATTCGTGGATGATAAGGAGGAGAATGTGGTGGCGGCTCGGAAGGCGGGGCTGCACGGAATCGTGTTCGAGAATATCGAACAGTTAAAGAAAGACTTGCGTGCACTCGGCGTATCCGCCTAATGCTCAAATGATTTTTTGCCCGCTTTCCTTGTCGATGATGTGGATGACGTTAACGGGACAGCCTTGCGCGGCTTCCTTCATTTTTTCGAGTTCGTTCTCATCTATTTCTCTTTCCAGGAATCCGGTGGCCGCATTGGTTTGAGCGTTCGTCAAATCCGCTTTACCGTCGTCATTCATGCTCCAATTATCGGGGTCTGCGGCGACGCAGGTTCCAGCTCCGATGCAATTATTTCGATCGTATTGAATGAGGTACTTCTTTCCCATGGGCTCTCACCTTTCACTATTAACGGATAATGCGGTTTTAATGGTCATCCGTATTCTCTTTCGTTCACTTCAATTTCTTGGGATTCTTTTTAGCCATTTTATAGTATCCGATGACGCCTCCGATGAGCAACACGAATACGACGATGAACATGAAGATGTTCGAACGGCTTTGGAATCCTAAACCGGGAACGTCCGAATAATCGCGAAGTTGGGCCTCCAGGTTGTCTCGGGCTTCCAGTACGGCCTCATACGCGGCTTGGTAATTTCCTTCTTCCATGTGCTGTCGGGCAGTCGCAATCAATTGTTGCGCATCCAGCGTGTTCCCGCCTTGCGCTTCCACTTGCTTCATTAAGTTTTCAACTTGCGTGATCAAACGGTTTACGGTGTCTTCGTTCAAGGATTCGGATTCCGCGATATCTTCCTGAGAAATTGATTCCACGCCGGTTTCCGGAGGAAGCGTTAACACCGTGGGTGTAGGACTTGAGGTCGTGGGAGTCGGCGTACTGGGCACGGGAGTCGCCGTGGGGGGAGTGGGCTGGTTGTTCGAGTTTCCTTGAGAACCGCTTCCGTCCGCTGTAGCCGTTGGAGAAGGCGTTGCTGTTGCGACTGGATACGTTACTGCGGATGTAAACGCGCCCGCGTTGTCTCCGAGTTGGAATGAAATGGTTTGCGTTCCGCTCCATGAGCTTGCGAGCGTGACCGTCCATTGAAGAATGCGGCTCGAGGACGCGCTAACCGTTGTCGAGGAACTACTCGTGGGATCTCCTGCAAATGTAAACGCGGATCCGCTTTGCGAGAGTTCATACGAGGTCGTAATGTCGCTGGCTTGCGGGTTGGTCAGCGTGAGCTGAAGCGTAAAACTGTTTCCGCTGGAATTCGTCGTTACTGTTGTAGGAAAACCGGCAATCGTAATGGTGCTGGGGTTCACGTACGTAATTGTTTTAGTCGTGGATTGAGAGCTGCCGGCCGTCACGTAATAATTGTAGGCATCCGCGGTTCCTGCTGTTACCGTAAACGATTTACTGGTCCCGGACGTGCTGACACTTACTCCCTGATGATATCCGGCAGCTGGATCGCTTACCGTGAGTGAAGAACTGGTCGCTTGGCCCGTAGAAACGAGACGAATGTCTGCTGTACACGAGGAACCACTGGCGGTCGTCGTCGAACTGATTACGGCACTCGTTCCCGTCGTTAACGTCGAGGAAGCGGTGCTCGTCGTAATCGTTACGGACGAACACGTTTCCGCAAGCGCATGCTGGGAGAACAATGCCACAAGGGCCACGAACGCCAGGAATACTGCTTGAATTCTCATTATTTTCACCTATCAACCGAAGTACTGGACCATAGTGACCCAAGTGGTCTCCGTATTGGTCCCGTTGTAGATCCGAGCGCGCACTTCTGCGGGACCTTGTCCTTGTCCTGAAGGCCATCCGCTTCCCGGTGCCAATACGCTGACGCCTATACACCCCGCTATACTCGTCTTGAGCGTGCTCTCTCCACTGAGTTGCGTTCCGTTCAACGGATCCACGATCGTCAAGTTAGTGGTTGTCGCTCCATTCATCGTCCATTGTTGCATGAACACGGATACGTTCGCGTTCGCAATCGGCGAAGCCGGATTACCGAAATCTTGAGCGCATACTTCTCCGAACAAGGGCGCCGTACTATTCGCGGGCTGGAAGTTCAATACTCCTGAATCCGATGGCCTCGGGCTGCTCTGATAGAACGCGAAGTTCGTGGAATTCGTTGGGGTTCCATCGACATCCGCAAAGCGGCCTGCCTTGATTTGAATGGAGGTGAGGTTCTGGATGGTGATCGTCTGGTTCAAGGTAGCATACGTGACCGAATAATTGTCGGTATCCGTTCCCTGGACCATATTGAAGTCGTCATCGATGATGAATTGATTCGAAGTCGGATTCCAGATGAAGAAGAACGTGCTCAGGTTCGAGTCGTTGAGGAAGTCCGTTACGGACGTCTCATTGATCATTCCCGCGAACCAATGCGTCGCGTTGTTATTCTGGAAGCTGATGTTCAAGGTTGCGCCGCTGTAGTTGACAAGCAAGCACTCCGTTCCCGCACCGCATGAAACAGATCCATTCGAGGCGTTGATCATTTCTGCCGTGTGGGAAGGCATCCAGAATATCTGGTTTCCATACGCATCGAAGTTGCGGACTTCAACGAACGTTCCGCTTTCGAACGAGGCTTGGTCCGTATCGTTTCCGACCGTCAGATTCCAGAAAAGCATCATCGGGCCGCTGGAGTTGATCGTCACGTTCAGCCAGGCGAATCCATTTACATCCGTTGATCCTTGCTGGTTGACCGTATAGTTAACTCCTTCCGTTAATTGTTGTTCGAAGCCTTGTCCTCCTTGCGAGCCGCCCATGTCCGTTTGCAGGATGATCGCTGATACTCCAATGGTTGCGCCCGTAATGGGTATGCTCGCCTGCGAAACGATGTACGGAATGAGGAAGGATTGTCCTACTTGCTGCGAGCCACCCCAGTTGTTTCCACTCGAGAGCGGTGCGACCGTGCTGAGCATGCGGAAGTATCCGCAGTCCTTGGGGTCCCATAATTGCAGCGTATTGTTTCCGGCAATGGTTCGGCTGCTGGCATTCGTGTAATTGAATAATCCCCACGTTCCGTTAGCGAGGCTCGCGTTCACGACAATGGTGTCATATACGCCGGAAGTCCAGTTGTCTACCATTAACAGACTCCACGAATTATTGTATGCAATTTCCGTTTGTCCTCCAGAACCCCATCGCGTGCTATTCAACCACGATTTGACGCAGTAATTGTCTTGCTTCGATTGCACCATGAGCCCACTATCACTACTGTTCAACCACGAGATGTTGAAGTAACCCGTATTATCGACTCCCGTACTGTTCAGCCAGCTGAGTTCGTCTCTCCAAACCTCGACATCCTCTTGACTGGGAATCAATACTTGATATTTCGTAACCTGCAACGGGTAATACAACGTCACCGTGTCATTATGGTACGAGCTGTTCACGATGATCATTGCTACCTGGAATCCTTTCGGTAAACCAGCCGGAATCGTGAAGTTCACGGTCCAGTTCTCGAAGCCCGTGTCCCCGGTTTGGTTCCATCCATCCGAGTTGTTCGTCGTGTTCGGATAATTCACGGTTGCCGTTTGGACTTGTCCTTCCCATGGCCGGCCGACTTTAACCGTAACGTTGCCGATGGGCGCAACGTTGGTTGCCGCCATGACGGTCAGCGTTGCGTTCTGGCCCGGATAGTACTGACCCGGCGGTCCATCCATGGGGATGTACGCGTTGAACGCCACGACCTCGAATCCATTGAATTCCGCGTCGCAAACGTCTCCCGTCGTATTACATATTTGGATATGCAATTCCACGAATCCCGAAGGCCATTTGGTTAGGTTCACGCCCCCGATTGAGAAATTACCCGGAGTTAAGTTGTATACCCCGCTTCCGCTTGAAATCGTGGTATTCGTATCCACTCCGTCGGCTACTTGAATGAATTTCGGTCCCGTGTTCGGATCAAAGTTCATGAGGCGCAACACCTTGAATGATCCGTCCATAACGGTTTCTCCGGTCTCCAAGACCTTGATGTTGGATACGTTGACTGAGAGGTTGTCATCCGGTGCCACTTGCCACGCCTGCTGCCCATTCACCGAAATGGTTACTTGCGAAGCCATCTGCTTGCACACGAAACCCGAAGGCAGGAAGTCTACGTTCCCCTGGTATGTTACATTCAATATCATGAAGTAAAAGCCCGAGAAAGCGCACGAAGCGTTGTCCGCAAACGTTACGTTAAAGCCGAAGTTTTGACCCGAGCCCGTGTTATTGCTTGTGGCAGAAGAAACGGTTACGCATCCTGTCAAATCCTGTCCCGTGAACTCGTCTCGAAGTTCCTTGACTCCATTCAAAATAACCCCTTGCGCATTCTGATTGGTTTTGATATCTCGAACGGTTCCAGCGAATGCCTCTACTCCACTACACGTAGACGCGGGAGGACCTTGCGGACCGTCACCGCCTCCGAAATCTTGCGTCGGTTCAATGAATCCATCAATATATTTCGCGAGCACCATGCTGTTGCCCAGGATGACTTCTCCGGTTTCTCCATTCACCGTAATGTTAGCGGAAACTTCAACGAGAATGGGCCCCGTCGTATTCACTGGAAGCGTGACAATGAGTTCCGGACTACCGCCGGTAGTCCCCCAATAACTCACCCAATACGAAACGTTTTCCTCATCGGTTCCCCCGTTCCCAAATGCGAGTGCGCGAACGCGTTGAACCGCGAGTTGCGTGATGTTGCTTCCGTTGACCGTCGTGTCGCCCGACAAATCATAACTACTGATCTCAAACGTCACGTTGCTTCCCGGTGAGAAGATCTGGAAGAATTCATCCCCTCCGAATGTTTGCGTGGGCTTGACCTTGAGGAAATAGTTCTGCGTGAGGAACAATCCGGTCGCATTGTCGCTCGAGTTGCCAATGGTCACATTGACTCTTGCGAGCCACTGTCCCGAAAGAGAAGGCGCGGTGAATGAAACCCGACATACGGGGACCGATTGGTACGTTGAATTCGTGTACGTACTATCCGTTGTCGTTGTATAATTCGTGTTGTTCTGCGCCCAGAAAATCGTAATATTTCCGAGTTGCGTGCAATTGACGCTCGTGTTGCTGTTCGCCCCGTGCCATCCTTCTATAATGCTTCCATCCGTGAGGTTCGTGGCCACCAAATCGAATGCCACGGTTCCTCCGGGTACGATCGCGCGGAAACCTCCCCAATCATCGAAGAAATCCGTTTCTTCCTGGAAAGACGCTACAAACACTTTTGTAAAGAATTGCGCGAATCCCTCGAGATTTTGCGTACCCACGGTGACTTTCACACGCACGCTGAACAAACCCGCGAAAGTTGTTGGTGTCGTATAGCTCGCGTTATAGAACCCGGGGAATGCCGTCGTGTTCGGTTGGCTTAGGCTCAGTGTCACGATGGTCGTATTTGGAAGCGTGATGTATGCGGTTGCTGTAGCGCCCGTCACCGGATTATTGCTGCTATCCCGGATTTTTGCGAGAACCGAAGCAGCCTCACCGGGAGCAAACAATACTTTCGTTTCCCCATTGGAATCCTGCGTGCTCACTGCCATCGTGTAACCGGAGCTCACGAGGAATACGAGGTATCCGGCGCCCTTGTCCACCAATAACACGTATTGGCCGTCTGCCGTCGAGGGAATCGTGATATTGTACCGGATGGTTCCCGTTCCATCCGTCGAAGCACTTAAATTGGATATGGTCCAACCCGTGGTCTCGTTTCCGTTCGCGGCAAATATTTCCACGGACACGTTCTCCACACTCGTATTTACATAAAGGGATCCGTTGGTGTGGTTGAGTGTTAGGTTAATGACGAATGAACTACCCGCTGAAAATGGCGGTAAGGTTTTCGTAAACGTGAACGTCACATTCGCTACGTTGGTTACAAAGAACGGCAAGAGCTTGGTTTGCGGGTCGCTGGAATTGTCCGAGACCGTAATGTATTGTTGGCCGTTCAGGCTCGCGTTGATGGTGAGGTTGAGCACCAGCGGTTCCGTGCCATTCGTCGTATTCGTATTATTGTATCCGTCCAACGATGCCGTGACATTGAAGTTCGGGAGGTATTGGCTTTCATTGCTGGCGTTCATGACCCCCGCCATCACGTAAATAGCGGAAGAAGCGGGACCAAACGGAGGCGCCCACGCATTCAAGAAATTACTGTCCGCGGACGTCCACGCGGTCATCAAGATCATTGCAAGAACCAGGGGTTGGGACCAACGCATATATGCACACCTCTAGATCAAAAAGGAATTCAACGAATGAATGCCAACGTTCATCCCAAAAAGCATCATGTTCTCGTTTATAAGCGTATCGAATATTCGGTCCGACGGGTTTTTATTTTACCTCGGGTTAGCGTTTTGTATGAAGCGCGCACTCCTAGTGCTTTTCTTTCTCTTTCCGTTCGTTCACGCGGAGGTCTGCGAGCTTCCGCCTCACCTGCAAGTGACGCCGGATTTTTCGGAAGGCATTGCCGGTTCATTGCAATCCTATATCCTGACCATTACGAACATTAATCCGTGGGTCTGGTGTCCGCGCACGTTTACCATCCTCACGGACGTGCCCCCGCAAGTCAAGCGTTTTGACCCCATCAAGAATGCGACGAACGTCACGGTTCCCGCTCAAAACGAGTCGCGCAATTTCACGCTCAAGTTTTCCACCCTACCGAATGCGACCACGGGAAATTATACGCTGTCCATTCGCGTGGCGGGTCAGAGCTTTGAAGGCACTCCTTACGAAAATACGACGACGGCTCTACTCGGGGTCACGTCACAATCCATTGATCTACCGGACTTGGAGATCACGCGCATCGGCTATCACTGCTTTGATCGAACCGGCATTCCGCGAAGTACTTGTTACCTTTACGACTCGTTTTCCTTGGATAATGTGACGGTCAACAACACGGGAACGCGGGACTATGATTGGAATATTACGGTCGAAGCGCGCAACGATGGGCCGAACATATCCCACGTGTTCGTCGCCGTTCACGTCCCGCCGGTTCCCAGCAATGATTCCGTTTTCGTTGAGCTCGGCAGCTCCGCGATCACCACGTTCGCCGTAGCGGAAACGCATACCATCCAAGTTCAAGTGTATCCCGGAGGCGTCATCGATGAAATAGACGAGGAAAACAATATCTTCACGCTCTCCGTTGGCGTTTCGGCCGGGTATCCGCCGGGTTGTTTCTACAACAATCCGTCTTGCGACATCGGTTACACGTGCATTGATAACGTCTGCGTTCCGTTGCAGACCCCGACCCTCATACCCACGGTTTCAATTACTCCGACACCGAATGCCACCGTCACTCCCACACCGCTCCCCACCATATTCGTTTCCGATATCGAGGATTTGAGGAATGAAGCGCTGGATGGAGGTGAAAACGTTTCGGAAGTGGATCGGTTACTGCAAGAATCGTTTTCATTGCAACGCCAAGGCCGTTACGCCGAGGCATTGGCCAAAGTAGAGGCTGCGCGCGAACGCGCGAAAGAATTCGCTTCCAAAGTCCGGGGAACCAATGCCGGCAGCTATCTCGCGATTTCATTAGGTTTCTTGTTCGTTCTACTGCTCTTCATAGCGATTCTGGTCATCCGCAAGCGAAAGCATGAGGAAGAAAAGCAGTCTCCGAACATGGAAACCTTTTCCTCTCATCCATCGGATGTCGTGTTTCCAGAGTTCAATACGCAGGTCCCGCCGGAAAAATCCGCGCAAATCTCGATTCCGGAGAAAAAAGAGTCGGAACCCAAACCCATGCTCTAGCCTTTTTTCAACGCATCCGGATTAACGAGGTTCTGAAGTGTTCTTCCGTTGAAGAAGTCGATGAGGGCGTCCACCGCCATATCCGACATGGCGGATCGCGCTTCCTTGGTAGCGCTTCCCGTGTGCGGAATCAAGATCACGTTGGATAACGGGATCAGTTCAACGGGACAACGCGGTTCATCCTCGTATACATCGAGCGCTGCGGCCCCAATCTCCTTGTTTTTTAATGCGCGAGCCAGTGCGTGTTGGTCGATAACGTCCCCGCGCGAGGTGTTGACGAGTACGGCCGTCGGCTTCATGTGCTTGAGCGCGCGTTCGTCGATCAGTTTGTTGGTCTTAGGGGTGAGCGGCACATGCAGCGAAATGAAATCCGATTCTTTCAGTAACGTTTCCATGGAGACGCATCGGGCTCCCCATTCTTTTGCTTTTTCGCGCTCCCCGCCATAATCGTCGTAAAGCACGTTCATATGGAATCCGTGGATCGCTCGTCGGCTTAACGCGGTCCCGATTTTTCCCATGCCAATCACTCCCAACGTTTTTCCATGCACTTCGTTTCCGAGAAAGAACGACGGTCCCCATCCGTCGTACTTGCATTCGCGCGTGTACTTGTCTCCTTCCACGATACGTCGTGCGGCCGCGATGATGAGCCCCATGGTCATGTCCGCCGTGGTTTCCGTCAACGCCCCCGGCGTATTCGTTACCGGAATCCCGCGCCGGGTGGCGGCCGCTACGTCGATTTTGTCGAATCCAGCCCCGAAGTTGGAAATGATTTTCAATTGGTTGCCTGCAACGATCACGTCCTGATCCACGGGATCGGTGAGGATGCACAGCAACGCGTCTTTTCCTTTCACGCCCTCCAATAACTCATTCTTGGAAATGATGGTATCTTCTTCGCGGACTTCCACATCCGCTTCTTTCCGTAGTCGATCCAGTGCGGATCCCGGCACGGGTCGCGTGACGAACACACTCGGGCGCGTTTTCATGAACAACTCCTCAAACCTATTTTTTCAATTTCAACACGTCGGTAGCTTTCAAGGCAATTTGGGAGGCCGTCATACCAAATTTTTGAAGGAGTTCTTTAGGTTGACCGCTTTCCCCAAAGCGATCCGGCATTCCCACATACCGCATGGGGACGGGATACGTTTCCGAAACCACTTCCGCCACCGCGCTTCCGGTTCCTGCTTGCACTTGATGCTCTTCCGCGACCACGATCCCGCCGGTTTCCCTCGCCGCTTTTTCAAGCGCCTCGCGATCAATAGGCTTAACGGTATGCAGATTGATGACGCGCGCGGAAATGTTTTCTTTTTCCAATTGTTTGGCGGCCATAAGCGATTCGTACACCATCAGCCCGTTCGCCACAATCGTCACGTCGCTTCCGTCGTAAAACGTTTCCGCCTTTCCCACCCGAAACGGCGTGTCTTCCACGGTAATCGTGTTCACATTCTCGCGCCCGAACCGGAAGTACGCCGGTCCGTTCATTTCTCCGCACGCGATCGTGGCCTTCTGGGCCTCCAGCCAATCGCTGGGCACCAAAACCGTCATTCGGGGCAGCACGCGCGCGATGGCAATGTCTTCCAAGGCCTGGTGCGTCGCGCCATCCGGTCCAACGGATATTCCCGCATGGCACCCTGCAATTTTCACGTTCGCGTTCGAATAACAGACGCTGACGCGCAATTGATCCCAATTTCGTCCCGGAGAAAAAACGGCGTAACTCGCAATGAACGGAATTTTTCCTTCGAGGGCCATTCCGGCCGCGATGCCCGCCATGTTCTGTTCGGCCACGCCCACCTGAATAAAACGCTCCGGGAATTTTTCCTTGAACCACGAGGCCCGCGTGCTGTCCGTCAAGTCGCAGCATAACACGTATACGTCCGGATTCTTTTCTCCGAGCGCCACGAGCCCCTTGCCAAATCCGTCACGCGACGGCTTGCGCTCCAACGTGTCCGGATCCCACATGTTTTCGTTTAATGGAACGGCCATGGTCATCCCTCGTTTTCCAAACGCGTTTTTTCCGCATTCAATTCCGCGAGCGCTTTTTCCGCTTCCTCGGGATTCGGCGCCTTCCCGTGCCACAAGTAATTCTTTTCCATGAACGATACCCCTTTCCCGGGAATCGTGTTCGCGATGATCATGGTCGGCTTTCCTTTCAATTTCCGGGCTTTCTCGAGGGCGTCCATCACTTGTTTCATGTCGTTCCCGTCCATTTCCAACACATGCATGTTGAATGCCCTGAACTTTTCGGCCAACGGTTCCAACGGCATCACGTTCTCCGTGTTCCCATCGATTTGAATATAGTTGCGGTCCAGGATGGCGATCAAGTGGTCCAACTTATTTTTTGCGGCGAACATGTACGCCTCCCACACCTGACCTTCATTGCTTTCCCCGTCGGACGTCAGCAAATAAACGAAATGATTTTTCTGGTCGAGTTTGGCGGTTAATGCCATGCCCACGGCAATGGAAACCCCTTGCCCCAACGGGCCGGCGGATGATTCGAGTCCCGGAAGCGCTTCGTTATGCGGGTGCCCGTGCAACCGCGTGTTGAGTTTTCGCAGCGTCATCAATTCCTCTTTCGGAAAATAACCGGCCTCGGCCATGGCCGCGTATCGAACGGGGACGACGTGACCGTGCGACAAAACAATGCGGTCGCGATCCGCCCAATCGGGATTCCGAGGATCGTGTTTCGCAATTCCAAAATACAACGCGGTGAACACGTCGGCGAACCCCAGCGACCCGGCGGAATGTCCGCTCTTGGCTTCGGCGAGGCTTCGAATAATGCTCTGTCGAACGGCATTCGCGACGAGCTTCAGTTGCTTGATATCCCTCGTCAATGCTTTCGCTCCCATAAGGCCTAAACCCCTCTAAACGCGTTGCATATCCGTATGGGTATTTACAGAGCGGACTATTTTTTTAAGGTATCCATCCCAGTTGCCGAGTTAAACGCAATCGTTTAAAGCTCTCCAGCCCTATCCGCATGCGTTTGAGGAGACATTCGCTTATGCTGGAAGCGCAAGGACTCGTGAAACGGTTCGGATCCATTGTGGCCGTGGATGGCGTGAGCTTCAAGGCGAAAAGCGGCCAAGTTTTCGGGATCGCGGGCCCTAATGGCGCAGGAAAAAGCACGATCGTGCGCATGCTCGCCACCATCCTATCCCCTACCGAAGGAACGGCGATTGTGGACGGGCTCGACATTCGCGAGAACGCGGAATCCGTACGAAAATTATTGGGGTATCTTCCGGAAGAACCGCGCGTTTATGATTACATGACCGGCGAGTCCTTTCTCGAATTCTTTTCCGACTTGTACCGAGTTCCCCGTGCCGAGCGCCGGGTGCGATCGCTCCTCGAGTTCGTGGGACTCGAAGAACATGCGCACCGCAAAATCGGCGATTACAGCAAAGGCATGAAGCAACGCATTTCCATTGCGCGGGCGCTCGTGCACGATCCCCAAGTCCTCTTCTTGGACGAACCCACCATGGGTCTGGATCCCGCGTCGGCCCGCGAACTCCGAGAAAAAATTCTGTCCATGGGACGCGAAGGCAAAACCATTCTCGTTTGCACGCATTACATGGATGAAGCCGATTTCTTGTGCGACCAACTCGCCATTTTGCACAAAGGAAAAATTGCGGCCATCGGTCGCCCCGAGGAACTCAAAGCCAAGATTGCCAAGAAAAGAATTCTCGCCGTTGTCCTGAAAGAGGAATCGAAACCCGAAGAAAAGAGGTTTGCTTCCTTGCTGAGCGGACGCGTCTCCGGGCGATCCGTGCTCGTCCCTTATCACGATAGCTCGACCCTGTCTTCCGTGCATCGAGCCGCTCGCAAAACCGGGGCCTCCATCGTATCGGTTCACCACGTGGATCCGAGTTTGGATGACGTATTCATTTCCGTGACGCGCAAGAGGCGGTAGGCCGTGATTGACTGGCCGCTCGTCAAGTGGGAATTTCTTCAGACGGCTACTGACAAGGGTTTTCTGGTTAAGGTCGCGTTCGGCATGCTCGTCGGATTACTGCTCATGCCGTTTCTCGCCTCATCAGCCGCATCGTTTTCCGAAGGCTCTGCCATGCCTTCATTACCTTTTGCGGTTCGGCTGGTGCGCATCGCCGTCGTCGGCGATTCCAACGAGTTCGTGACCCAACTTCAACAGAACACGATTGTTTCGTTAATGCATACGGATGAGGCGCATGCCCGTGAATTACTGACCCAGCGCGTGGTCGCCGGCATCTTCATCGTCACGGATTCCAGCGGGCTTTTCGTCGGCGACGGAACCCCGTTTGCGGATTTCGCCGAGTCGCAAGTGCGCGACGCGTTGGATAACGTCGTGCGACGCGAGCAGCGCGCGGGACTGGAAGTCATTCAAGGAACGTCGGTCGAACCCTTTGTTCGAGGGCTTCTTGCCCCCTTCATTTTACTGACTCCCATCCTCCTGTTGTGCCTGCCCATCATTCAAAGTCTATCGTACGATCGCGAGAACCACATGTACGAGGTCTTGTTTGCCGTTCCGATCGACCGGAAAAAAATCTTTTTCTCCAAGATTTTAGCCAACCTGTTGTTCGTGGGACTCGCCACGCTGATCTGGCTGTTTCTGGTGGGACTCGTCGGCATCTTCTTTACCGATGTTTTGGGGGTCTGGTTCATGCTCGTCCTCGTTTCATTGCTCATCCTATCGCTCAACGCATTGGTTTCCACGCTGAGCTCCAACGCGAAAAACGCGACCCTTGCCTCCAGCATTAGTTCCACTATGGTGTTTTCCGGCATAGCGGTGCTCACGCTCTTGCGCGTGTCCCCTCTCGTCTCCCGTTTTGCGGAGTTGTCACCCGTTACCTACATCAGTTACCAGACCACGGGCCTGGCGACCGCGTTCCCGATTCCCACGGTACTCGTATTCCTCGTGATCACCTTCACCGCGTTATTGCTCGCTTTATCCGCGTTTTCCACGGAGAAATTTGCGTTCTCACTCGATCCCGGGATCTTGCAATTGTATGAAGGCGTCCTCGAACTCCTCAAACACAAATGGTTGGCCGCTTTGGCAATGGGGTTCGTCGCGTTTTCCTTATCCATTCCCGTTCAAGTCATGGTCCTTGGCACCCTCTTTTTCTTGAATTCCAAACTGTTAATGATTCTCATCTTCCTTATTTCCATTGAAGAAATTCTGAAGTTTATTGGCGTGCGCATGCTGAAACCCGAGTCGCTCCAGAACGCGCTCTTGTTCGGAGCGTTCATCGGAATCGGGTACGGATTAAGCGAGGCGTTTCTGTTTGTACCGTACGTGGATGCGTTCTTTTTGCGCTCGATTCCGTTGTTCGCGCACGTATTGTTTACCGTGCTGACCGCCATCGGAATATGGCTCAAGCACCCGTATCCTTTCCTCGCCGCATCCATCGCATTGCATGTTTACTACAATTCCTCGCTCGTATCCGTGGTGATTTCCTAGCATGCTTCCGCTGGCGCTCCGCGAACTCCGCGAAACATTGAAGGACAAAGTGTTTCTAGCGAGCGCCGTCATTCAATTCCTGGTCATTTCGACATTGCTCTTCATTTTCCATTTCTACTCGATTCTGAATACCGCCACGATTCCCGTTCAAGTCACTTTGGACGAGTACGACGAGGAACTCATCCATAACTTGCAGGAATCCGGCGTCTCCGTCATTGTTGAAACCTCGCAAGGCCGCGACATTTATTCCAGTAACTCCGCTCCCGACCGCCGTTTTCGATACGGGATCGAAGCGTCGCTCAATAGCCGTACTTCTACGATTGAAACGGATGTGGCCAGCATTTACTCGGGGTTCGCGATTTCCCGCATCAAGGAAGCTTCTGAAGCGCATTCGTTCGACGAAGCCCTTGATCAATACCCGTTCGAGTACGAAACTCAGGGGACGACGGGGAAAGACTTTCAGTTCCTGAGCCTCGGCTACGGTTTCATTGTGCCCATGGCCGTCATTCTTCCTGCGTTCGTCGTCATGTCCCTGACGGTTCAAAGTATTCTGTTGGAACGCAAGAAGCGCATCATTGAGCTCGTGCTCGTGAGTCCCCTGTCTAATCTCGATATCGCGCTCGCTAAAATTCTTCCGTACGTTGCCGTTTCCGGCGTCTTCTCGTTTTTCTGGTTGTCCCTCGTCCTCCAGGCCCTGCCTTTGTTCAATTTCGAGCTCCTCCTGCTCGTTTCATTCGTTTTCGCTTTGTTCATGGTGTCGTTGAGCGTGATCATTTCATCGTTTTCCGCCACCGTCAAGGAGGCGAATGCATGGTCTTCGCTCGCCGGCATGATTATACCGTTCCTGGTCGTGCTTCCCTACTCCCCGTTCAGCGAATACTTTCCTCTCGCGATCATGGCGCGGGTGGCTGCGAGTCCTCTTGCGCTCGATTCCTTGATTCCCGTACTCGTGTTTACCGCTGTTTCCGCACTCGTATTCGGGGCCGCTGTTTACAGTATCGGGCACTTGCGCCAAACCGCTTCGTGAAAACGCAACCCTTATTATTCCCAATCCGCTACTCCTTTGCATGCGCAAGCGGTACTTGTTAGTCGTATTCCTCGTCGTAGCCGCCATGGCCTATTTTGCTTACAGTTTCTATTTCGCACCCGTTCCCGAACCCGTCGTTAACGAAACCCCTACGCCTTCCAATGAGGCGACGCCCGAGCCTTCAATTATTAACGCGACGCCCGAGCCCACGGAAGCGCCCACCCCGACTCCTACTCCGACGCCGGAACCCATTCCCTTATCCGCTGTGAGTGTCTCCATCAACGATACGACGGCCATCATTAGCTGGAACTCGGGCATTCCGGGTTTTGCCACGCTCGAATACGGGGAATCCGAAGACATGGATTTGAAACGTGAATCCGATATTAATACTTCTCAGCATTCCTTCACCATTGAAAATCTTTCGTTCCGCCAACGCTATTTCTTCCAAGCCAAAACGTGTTCGGAAGATCGTTGTGGCATCTCGATTATGGATTCGTTCAAAACCGATCACAAGCCCTGTGCTGCAGGAATGACGTATTTCTCTGACGGGGATTTCTGCATGGACCGTTACGAGGCCTCGCAGGATTTGGTTACTCGGCAGCCGATTTCAAAAGGCGGTCAGATCCCGTGGACCATTGTACTGTATGCGAAAGCTCAAGCGGCTTGCGAAACCGTCGGAAAACGTTTATGTACTTCTCAAGAATTTTTAACGGCCTGCAACATCGGGGGACAAAAACTCGGCATGATTGGAAACGCGTGTCACATTGAAGGCACTCGAATTTTTGAAACCGGGGAAGCATCGGGTTGCACGTCCGCAGAAGGAGTGCATGATTTGATCGGGAACGTCGCGGAATGGGTTTCCGATTTCGGAACCGAGCAAACCCCTACCGCCTCCGGTTACGTCAATACGGCGGCCCACGCGTTGGAGTTAGGCGTTGATTACGTCTTTCCGCAAACGGCGGGCGTTGCCGAAGAAAAGTACGGCCAAGACTTCTACAAGAACGAGGCTAAAGGACTGGAAAATATCCTGGAGCGAGGCGTGATTCGTGGAGGCGATTACCGCGACGTAACGCGTGCGGGGTGTTTCGCCTACCGCGTGGGCGTGCCCTTGGATTTCCAAAGCGAGCGAACGGGATTCCGTTGCTGTTCATAAAACGCGAGCCGTACCAGTTATGGATGCATTTCAAGCCGTATTATTGGGGATTTTACAAGGTGTAACCGAGTGGCTTCCCGTATCCAGTTCGGGTCATCTGGCACTTGCGCAAATTTTTTTTGGTATCGAGGTACCCGTCGCATTTGATGTCGCACTTCATCTCGGAACCTTATTTGCTGTTCTCATCTATTTCCGTTCCGATCTCGTTCAACTGCTCCGAGGCTTGCTTTCCTTTAATCCGAACCATCCGGATTTCCGCACTCTTTTATTTCTGGTTGTTGCCATGATTCCCACGGCCATTATCGGATTCGCTTTCCGCGATTTCTTTGAAGACATGTTCTTTCACATCCAGTTCGTGGGAGCCGCGCTCCTGATTACGGGCTTCCTGTTGTTTGCAGCCAGCCGGATTCCCGCTGGAAAAAAAGAAGTGGGATGGAAATCCGCTTTGCTGATCGGGGCAGCTCAAGGACTTTCCGTAGCCCCCGGCATTTCCCGGAGCGGCGCCACGATTTCCGCAGGCATGCTTTACGGGATTCCCGCAGAAAAAGCCGCTCGCTTCAGTTTCCTGCTCAGCATACCCGCAATCATCGGCGCTTCGTTCTTCCAGCTGCAGGAAGCGGAGTTTGCCGCAGTTCCTCTTGCGGTTTCTCTTTCCGGAATCCTTTCCGCAGCCGTCGTCGGCTATCTCTCCATTGGTTTCTTATTGAAAATTCTGAGGGAAGCCAAGCTCGTGTATTTCGCTTACTACTGCTGGGCCATCGGACTACTCGCGATTCTATCGGCCTTCATTATGTGATTTGCGCTCTTTTTTTTGAGCCTACAAATGTTTAATAAATACTTTCTTCAAGAGAAGGCTTTGCCTCTATAATCGTTATTTTGTAGTCAGCAGTGGTAATTTGTGGGCAGCCGCTTGGATATCGATTGGAACATTGTTTTCAAAGGACTCGTGGATGAGCACTACGATGTTGTGGCAAAGGATCTTTGCAAGGGCCTCGTTTACTTGTGCTGCTTCGGTTTTAGAGAATAGTTTTCCATTGAATTTGCGTTTGAGGGAGGAAAATGCGCTCTCGACATTTGAACGCTGATGATAAACCGCCATAAACTGCTCGCGGTTGTATTGATAGTAGTGGAACATCTTCCGCCATGCTATGCTGCCTAGCTTCTTACCTGTAGTGCTAGACTTGAAGTCAATGAAGGGAGCAATGCCGAGGTCCCAAGCCACCTGCAAATTGTTTCGGGAACTGTATCCTTTGTCAGCGCAAACCGTTTCCACGCTAAAACCTTCTGCAGTTTCCTGAACCAAGGCAGGGAATTGCGGAGAATCACTGGCTTTGCCGTCAGTAACCTTGATAGCCGTAACAATTCCCGACTTAACGCCTACTGCGATATGAATCTTCAGCCAATCCCTTATCCGTGCGTTCTTACCGAAACGGTAGTCCAGCCAACGCGAATAGAACGCCGAGGAAAGGCCCGAACCGTCTACTGCTATCGTGTCCTCGAAACCAGAAAGCGGCATGGCTGAAATGCGTACTAGCGCGGTAAGCAACGGAGCCATCTCGGGTTTTCGGAGGAATTTGCTAATTGTGTTGTAGTGCGGCGTCTTTGGCAGGTAGCCACGACTACGGGCAATATCAATATCCGAATGCGCCCTGCGGTAAGACAACCCTTCGTAGACTTTTATTACGCAGGCGTAAAGCATGTCGCGCATGCAAGGAGAAGGTCTTCCACGCCTACGCTCTTCATTTTCAGGAATCAAGGAGGCGAGGTCTTCAAGCAATTCCATGAACAGCAGCTTCTCCTGCGTTTGCGCTTGGTTGTACGCAGGCCACTTCTGCCCATAATTTTCGATCGGTAGAGGAGGAATCTGACCGTCGGGAGCAATAAATATCTGCTCTAGGATTGCCTCAGGGATCAATCCCTCAGTAAGCGCTTGCTGAGTGGAAAGCTTTTCATCAAGAGCTACCGTGAACTTGCGGCGACAATTTCCGCAAAAGTAAGTCTGCACTTTGCCGCCATCCTGCAGGGAGCGAATCCCCCACTTGATTACTTTGACCGAATTGCAGTATTTGCACATTGGTAATTCTTCCTCGTTCATCATACTCACTTTTCTATATAGAATATTCTGTATAGAAAAGCATTAAAAGGTTTCTGTATAGAATGGTTCACATGAGGCTGCTTGCCGAATGTGAAGTTACCATCCATTCAACAAAGGACAAAAAAAAACTTAAGGGAGGAGAAAAGGAATACATCTACGGCACGATTAACATTCGAGATCCGAAATTGACCCCTCATGTTGGAAAGCGGGTTAAGGTCATCGTAAAGGAAATCGAGAAAAAAAGGTGAACGCCACAGAGCCGTAGGTTTTATAATGTCCTAATCCAATACTTGAAGTTGTAAGGGGACTTACCCCCCGTTGTTAGACCCAACAAGGGTGCCCCAATGTCTTCTCATGGGATCGCCTCTGATGGCGAAGGGCAGGGGAGAGGAAGGCGTCCAAACCTGTTTCTCTCCCAAGCTCTCGAAAACCATCTGAACCAAGTAAGGGCTTTAAGTTTTTAAGCTTTGCGGCTATATCAGTTAAGAACGATGGAAAAACGATAAGATTATAAAGATGAACTGCGATATGTTTTCGGTGGTAATATGCTCAAGCTAGGTAAATACGAACTCCCCAACCTTTCTCTAGAGGAAGCGGTTGACGCAGCAAAAACCCTCGAAAAGGGACTTATAGGTAAAGAAGGCCCAAAAGCTTCCTTTGCAAAGGCGCTTGGACATAGCGCTACCAGTGGAGCATTCTATGTTAAAATTGCGGACCTTCGCAGGTATGGCTTAGTGACTGGAAGGGCAAATGGCTACCAAACTACCGATTTATCTCGAAAACTCGCCTATGAGGCCGATCCATTGAAATACCAGGAAGCTGTTCGAGAACTGCTTTTCAATATATCGCTCTATAAGGACTTATTTAGTTATTTTCCACAAGGAATTGAGCCCGATACCGTTCAATTTGAAATAGCTTTACAGCAAATTACTGGCGTGCACCAAGAAACTATAAAGAAACATTGCGAGAATATACGAAAAGTTTATATAGATGCTACTCGAAATAGTAGTATGCAAAAGCAATACCTTGGCCACCAAACACCCGTCAGTACCCAACCATTGATGAGTGAAGTTGAAAATGTAAACGCCAATGAAGAAGGCTTTGTCAAGCTGTTTTATGGAAAAAAAGGTAAGCTGGAACTAGAAGAATCCAAAGAGAATGTAGATCTCCTTATTAGCTTCCTTGAGAATTATAAAAAGAAGCTTGAAGAACCAACTTCCACCTAAGGCGCTTGTAATGCGACAGGTGCTGCACCGAGATATTAGCAAAGCTATAAATACATGTTCTGGAAGAACTTTTTTGAGAATTGCCCCGACCGGGGTTTTTCTTGGCTGGCTAAAACCAGTCGCCATTATATTATAACGTTCTGATTTTTTATATGCCTTCTTGATTAGAGAAGTAGATGTCTTTTGCTCCATTTGGCTCTGCGATTCCTTTCACAACTTGTCTTCCTTTTTCTCCACTCCATATAAACACGTCGCTGTTATTCAAGAATTTAAAATCGTTTATCCAATCATAAAATTTTACACAACCGTTATTCTCAAACGCTTCTTTTATCGCAAAGTCCATCATTCTCGAATAAAGTCGCGATTGTTCCCACTCTTTTCGATTAATTAAACTTGGCCTCTCTTCGAATAGCAAAAAGTACGTAGGGCGTGCTCGAAAAGGCGCTTTATCAATTATTCTTCTAGAAATCGGAGTAATATACCGCAGGTCGGGAACACCGATATATTCTGAATTTCCGTGAAGGCCAGCGGAGGAAAGTTCAGCTTCAATTGTGTTGTCCGTCAACCTTCGCAATCGGAGCTTCCCATCTAGAAAATCCAATAGTACATCAGCGGTAGAAATCAAAGGATTTGAATTGTCCCCGCGATAAAATATTCGCGGACTTGAATGGCATAATGTGTTCCAAGCAGTTGTTTCTTCTCCAGCAAACTCATCAAGAAAAGCGATTGGAGAATGACTGGGGCTACTTTCTGATTGGTGGTGTTTCCACGCACACCAATAAGGGTACTGATTGAGACCCCTTTGCATAAATTCGCTTGCAGGCTGGTTCTTTAACCACCCTCGCGAGTATACCCGTTTTGAGTTTGGTAGTTGAGTAAAATAGAATGTAGTGTGTATAATATTTCTACGAATGCCTTCAAGAAAATCTTCTTCTAAACTATATTTTTCTTGCGGGAATAATACTAATAAATCCCTAGCAGAATACACTTTTCGCCGATATTCTAATCCTCGGTCATCAAGAATATCCCGCCAAAGCCGAGAATATTCTGTTTTAAACGTCTCATAGTTTGAAACCGATACTCCAATACCTATTGGCGCGAAGAAATGTCCAATGCGGCCAGCGTGATATTCTTTTGAATCAAAGCCTGTGATCTGATCCATGATCGCCTAATGTGATTAACTGATAATAAAAGCATTACCCGCGAGTATACCGTGAAATGCGTTGAGCACACTATTTGGCGTTACTTGAGTAGTCATGTCGAATTTGTGGCCATCCAACTGGATTTATGGGCAAATACCATTTTAGAGGCAAAGCCTCAAGAGAAGGGCCAGGTGATATTTATGCCGGGTGAATCAGCAGAAGGATTGCACAGGGTCTTAAAGGCAAAGGCCTTAGCGCATCATCCACAAAAAGGGATTGAAACGCATCCCATTGACCGAGAATCCCTCGAACGCGGTATCCGTCATCTCAGCCGCTCACTTCACGTATTCGAATCCCAAACGCAACGACCTGATACGGGTTTTTCTATAAACATCGTTCCTCCGGGTGAAGAACGTTCGTTGGCGTTGCGATTAAAGATCATTCATCCCAAACAGCCCGGCGAAAAAACTGCTCCCACTTCTACCACGAACTTGCATCACGTGTTTCAGAATCCTTCGGAGGCGTTGGCTGCCCATGCTGCCATCGTTTCAATTTTAAAGGAACGATTTGGGCGCGGAAGAAGTGTGGTTACGCACAATCCCCATTTGCTTGACATTTACCGTTTTCCTGTCCATAAAACGTGAGGCATCTCGTTTCAGGAGAAGGATCATGCCCGCAAGAGAACGCAATGAAGAACCCGTTAAGAAACGTGTCGGAGGCTCATCCTTCGATCCCGCGCACATTGCCAAGCTTTCCGATGCAGAAAAAGAGCGCCATGGTTTCGACCCCCGTTTAGCGGATACTCCCGAACGCGTTAAAAGATTTTACGGAACGCGGTTTCGCGGTCCTTCGGGAATGGAAGGCGGTTCCGGCATTCATGAACGTAACGCCAAGGAATGGACGGTATACTTCAAAAAGCTAGCGAGGCTCCGCGAGGATTATGGAATCGATCCCGCGGATCGTGTTCAATGGGAGGCTGCCCGTTCGGTGGGCACTCTCCGACGTCTTGGCTTGACGGAACCGAGACATAATTTCTCTGCAGAATCCGAAACGTTGTGGAAACAACGCGCGGCCAGTGCATCCTCGCTTGCGCCTTTTCCTACGGTTTCATTCCGGTCAGAGATTGCAAAATGGCTGGCTCACTCGGATACCTCCGGTCATGGCTTGCACGAGGTAAACCTTCGTTCGGTGGGTCCCAAGCTATTTTTTGGTGCGCAACTCACGCATGGGGGCCATCGGGCCGTCTCCCATTTCGCGGAAGCCCAACTGCCTTCCGCAGGCGATGCCGAAAAACTGAGAATGTTTTCCCGGGATAACATGTGGGAACGCCTTCACGCTAACGAAATGGTTGTTTCGGAGACCCCGACTTCATTGACGGCCATCGCAAAAAAAAGAATGGAAACCCGGACGGATCCCCAAGGCTTGGCAAACGACTTGAAAGAGATATTGACGCATCATATTCGTGAGCATGGACACCGCCCCGGATTTGCGTTGTCGGTCCAACACGAGGGTTCCGCGGTTACCTTGAAGACATCTATTTCGGGCGTCGATCGCCTCGGACTGGTTCTTGGAGCTACCGTGCGCGCCAAAAACCCAACAAAGGCTGCATTCATTCAGGAAACGTTGGAACAGCATGCTAGAAGCGTTCTCCGCACGTCCGTGGAGAGACTGCGCATCGAAGAACAGGGAGCCTTTCAATTTGTCATCCGCAAGCGTTCTTGAAGAGGATGGCTGCGTTCCTTTTTCCCTTAACCATATTTTTTCACGAAGCGTTCGATGCGATCGTACGCTTCCTTTTGAGTTTTCAAATCGGGTAGTGTCACGACTCGGAAGAACCGGTCCTCGGGCTTCATCGCAAAACCGCTGCCGTGCACGACGCGCACGCCTTCTTCCTCCAACAACTGGATCACGAATTCCTTATCGGTTTTCCACGGCCCTTTCAAGAGTTGAGGGAACGCGTAAAACGCGCCTTTCGGGGGCACGCAACGAATGCCGGGAATCGCGTTCAATCGCTGGCTCGTATAATTCGCCCGTTCCTTCAGCATCGCCAAATACTTTCGCGCTTCCGCATCGTCCTCGGAAAAATGCCGGATTCCGTGCGCGTACGCGTGTTGAACTGCCTTGTTGGCCGAGAGCCTAAACCCGCACACTTTCACGAGAGCGTTCTTGAGTTTATCGTCCGGGAAGTTGCTGAATAGCGCATGACCCGTACGCCACCCGGGTGCGTAATACCCTTTCGAAAGCCCGTCGAGCGTAATGACGGGAACGTCTTTCGTCAACGAGGCCATTGAAACGTGTTTTCCTTCGAAACGCAACAACCGGTAGATTTCGTCCGAGAGGATCGCGACGTTGCCTTTCCCCTTGTCCTTCACGACATCGATGATGGCCTTCATTTTTTCTTCCGTGCAAACCGCGCCCGTGGGATTGCTGGGATTAATATTGACGACCGCAAACGTGTTCCCGTCAATGGCGGCTTCAATTTGTTCCACTTTCGGCTGCAACGCGTTCTCGGGATCCAAATCGTAATACCGCGGCGTGCCTTCGTACCAGTTCACCCGCGCCGTGTATAGCGGATAATCCGGGCGAGGCAGCACCATGTTCGTGCCTTTTTCAACGGAGACCCCGATCAAGTAATCCACGATTTCGCTTAACCCGTTTCCTGCGACGACGTTATCGGGTTTCGCGTCATGGATGCCTCTTTTTTTCGCGTCCGCTGCCACGGCTTCCAGCAAAACGCGCTCGCCTTGCTCCGTTGCGTATCCATCGAACCGGCCGTTTGTTTGAATGTTATGTACGAGCGCGTCCTTGATGCCCTTGAACATCGCGAATCCGTACAATCCGTCGTACGCGCCCGGGTCCCCGATGTTCAACTCGTACGTTTTCACTCCTTTCTTCTTGAGTGCGGCCACTCGCGCCCCGATTTCCACGTCCCGAATGGGATAACTCGCTTTTTGTGCCCGGTTCGTGATCCGAATCAATGCCATCCCCCCGCTACCCAGCTGAAGCTAGTAAGATGACAAAGCCTTAAAACGCTTGAGTCGCCTGAATGCGCTTCAAGAAAAAGAAAATAAAAAAAAAGAAAAAAAGCCAGGTTAAGAAATTACTCCTTCGATTCTTCGGATTCTTCGGCGGGCTCGTCTTCAGGGGCCTCTTCCGATTTCTCTTCCGGAGCGTCGGATTGCGGCTGGCCTTCTCCCAAGACCTCGCCGACTGCAAAGCGGTTTTTAACTTCCGCGATTCGGACGCGCACTTTTTCGCCCTTCTTCGCTCCCGCCACGAAGACAATGAAACCTTCCACGCGGCCGATGCCATCGCCTTTCTTCGCAGTATCCTGGATTTCCAGGTCATATTCTTCGCCTACTTTTACGGGAGGCTCGCGAAAACCGCCTCCAAACGACGGACGGAAGTTTCTCCGGCCACCGGCAAAGTCTCCTTCAGGTCTAAACCACATACATTTCACCTATTCATATGCAACGGACGCTCTTCACAATGCGTTCATTGGATCGCACGTACGCTGCCTTTCGATACATATAAAAAATATTATTTTTTGTCAGGCGCTTTCACGACATGCTTCGCTTCCTTGGATTCGCCTTTCCCCTTCTTTTTAGCCGTCGAAGCGTATTTCTTCGTCCACTTGTATTCCGTGGGCGTGCGCTTTAAGACCCGTAAATTGACTTCGCACTTGCGCGTGCAAAAGTTAAGCATGCTGCCGTCCCTTCGAAACAATCGCGTTCCTCGTCCTTCCTTGAGTTCGTTTCCGCAGAAGCTGCACGTGGCCATTTCGTTTCACTAAATACGTCGTTTCTTTCCGCGCTTGGATTTGAGGGGCTTGGCTTCCCGCTCGGTTTCCAGAAGCATCAGATAATCTCCAATTCGAATCGGTCCCTTCACGTTTCTTCGGATGACGCGTCCTTTGTCGCGTCCTTCCAGGACCTTGCATAAAACTTGCGTAATTTCTCCGAACACGCCGCTTCGACCCACGAGCTCCACGACTTCCGCTAGAAAGCCTTCCGCGGTTCTCGGGCCCTCGGTATTTCGTTCCGTCGGCTTGCTTTCTTTCTTACCAGAATCCGATTCACGCATGACTCGTCTCACGCTTTCTTTTCTTCAGCCGGTTTTTCCGGAGCGGGAGGTTGTTCAATGGTCTTGGGCTCCGCTTTAGCCTCTTCGTTAGGCTTTTCGTCCATCGTTTCCTCTTTCTTTTCGGCCTTCTTAACCTCTTTCTTCGCAGGCTTTTTCTTCACGTCCTTCTTCTTTTCTTCCTTCTTTTCGTCGCCCTTGAAGCCCATCTTGCCTTCCATCTTGTTAATAATATCTTTAATGGCTCCATCGGCTTCCGCGCCTCCTGCGTTAGCCACCGCGATCGCCGCGGATGGAACGTTCAACCCGGCGGCCTTGCCGACTTCCGTCTTCTCCTTTACGAAGATGAAGGGAATGCGCTTCTCGGCGCACAACTCGGGCAAATGCATCACGATTTCCGGAGGATCCACGTCTTCGGCGATGACGACGAGCTTGGCTTCACCGCGCTCGATCGCTTTCGTGCACTCGTTGGTGCCTTTCCGGATGTTTCCGCCCGCACGAGCCGCTTCCACGATAGCGAGTGCTTTCTTCTGGATATCGACCGGAGTCTCATATTTTACGTAGGATGGTTTCGCCATATTACAATCTCACCTAATTCATTGATTGTAAGACACAATCAGCAAACGAGGAAATTACCATATATCCCAAGCTTTAAATACCTGTCTCTTGGCCTCATGCTATTTCCTCTTCAAAGGCAAAACGCAGGTAATTCGCCCATTTTCATGATCGGCTGAATACAGCTAATATAATATCCCGCAAACAGCAGCGCTGCCACCATTCCTAAAAAAACGCTTTGTGAGAGATTGGGTGCTTCCACTTTTGGAACGAGATCCAAGCCAACCAGAATGGCGCGGTTATCATAAGCAGCGCGTAGATAACTGAAACCCATCCTGGAAGCAAGCCTATACTCAAATTGAATATTACTACTGCAGTTACCCCGAGGACGATGACTTCAAGAACCCAAAAAGAAACGATTCCCAGAATGAAACCACTTCCTTCTTTTATGAAGTTCATTTCTCATTTCCGTTCCTTCATTAGCTCCTTGATTTGGTCCATGGTCACGAATTCCAAGGGGTTGATGCTGTTCAATATGTAGCGCATTTCCTGCACGTCCTTCTTCAATTCCTTCAATTCCTCGCGCAAGCCATTCAAGTCCGCCGTATTCGCGGAAGAACTGCTCGATTCCGAGGGCCCGCTACCCTTCTGCTCCTCCAATTCCTTGATGCGCTGGTTGTGCGCCACGATCGTTCGGCCGATCACTTCCTCGTTCTTTTCAATCGTATTCATTTTCTGGGCGATTAAGCTGATTTTAGAGTCCAGCGTACGCACATCCGCCTTCAACGACTCGACATCCCGAGCGGTTTTCACAGCCATTATTTATTCTCCTCGACGAAACCATTTTAATGTCACGCCGCTTAAAAACGCTTGCTTTCAATCTTAAAAGAGAGGTGGACTCGAATGCTTCCCAACATGAATCCCAAGCAAATGGCGCAAATGATGCGCCAGTTCGGAATCAAATCGCAAGAAATTCCCGCAGACAAGGTCATCATCCACAAAACGGATGGATCCACGATCGAGATACGGGAACCGCAAGTCGTCGCGCTCGACATGCAAGGTCAGAAATCCTTCCAGATCTCCGGCACCTTGGTGGAAGGCGCTTCCGAACCAAGCGAAACCGAGGAAAGCACGGAAGATAACGACGTGACCCTGATCATGGAGCAAGCCCACGTCTCGAAAGAAGAAGCGGAACAGCTCTTGAAGGAAGCGGACGGAGACATCGCGGCCGCGATTCTCAAAGCCAAGAAGGAGTGAACGCATGCTTTTCGTTGACGGCTCCCATTTGGAGGGTGGAGGCCAAATCTTGCGCACCAGCCTCTCGCTTTCCGTGCTCCTCCGACAACCGTTCGAGATCAAAAACATTCGCGCGAACCGTCCGAATCCGGGCATGCGACCCCAACATCTGGCCGCGGTCCGAGCGCTTCAGCAGATCGCGAACGCACGCATTACGGATGCGTATCAACACTCCTCTTCCTTACGCTTCGAACCCCGCGAATTAAATCCCGGAAAATTTATTTTCGATGTCGCGTCCGAAACGCCTTCTGCAGGGAGTGTGACGCTGCTCTTTCAAGCCTTGCTTCCCGCGCTCGCTTTCGCTCCCCAACCGTCCGCGCTCATTTTAAGAGGCGGAACGCACGTGTCATGGAGCCCCTCCTACGAGTATTTACAATCGGTTTTCCTTCCCGCCTTAAAAAAATTCGGTTTGGAATGCCATCTATCCATTAAAAAATGCGGTTTCTATCCGGAAGGAGGAGGCGAAATGCACGCGTCCATTACCCCGGTGAGTTCTCTACAGTCTTTTTCTCTCCTGGATCGCGGTCCCCTTCAATCCATCACCGGCGTTTCCGGCGTGGGCCATTTAACTGAAGACATTGCCACCCGCCAAAAAAGCGCCGCTTTAAATAAACTCGTGCATCTCTCCGCGGATAAACGCGTGTCCCAGAACACGGTTCCATCGAGAGGAAAAGGGTCCTTTCTGTTTCTTAATGCGCATTACGCGCATACCAAGGAAGGCTTTGGCTCGCTGGGGGGCCGCGGGAAGACCGCTGAACGAGTGGGATCGGAAGCCGCTGACGCGTTAATGAAATACCACGCATCCAACAACGCACTCGATATCCATTTAGCGGATCAACTGCTTCTTTACGCTGCCCTCGCCGAAGGGGGAAGCCGTTTTTCGTGCGAAGCGTTCAGCAACCACTTGCGAACCAACGTGTACGTTCTTCAGAGGTTCCTTCCAAAACTGGAAGTCGAGCTGGACGAATCCCGTAAGGAAGTGCGCGTTCGCGGAATCGGCTTTCATTCTAAGTAACCACGACGGGGCCGATGGTAGCCGCTTGATTCCCGAAATGATCGATGATGGAGAGCGTTACGTTGAACTCGCCAGGACCACCATACGTGTGCTCCATATAATAGACGTCCGTTACCGTAATATTATGGTCTCCAAAATCCCAGTAGTATTTAGATACGTTCCCGCGGTAATCGGCACCCGTTGAATCGTTCACGAATGCATAGAAGTCGACTCTTGGTGCGGCGGGCATCGCGGTATCGAACGTGACCTCCGGATCCACGGGAAGGCATACGCCGTTAGAACAACCGTACGTGCACGTTTCGCTGGCCCGGTAAATACAGGTTCCGTCCTCGCATACCGCGGAATGTTTGCGCAAATTTCCTTCGCAGGTATCCCCGCAGTCCACATCGAAGCACGCCGTCCGTTCTTCCAGTATTCCGGACGTGGAATTGCTTTGATTGAGCGCCGGGTTGAAAATATTGTAGATGGAGAAGTTGACGACGAGCACGACAATGAATACGGAGATGCCGATGAGCAGAATGAATTCAACGGATGTCACGGCTTTCTTCATGAGCTTGAAGACGCGGCCGCGGTATAAAACGCTTTTCCCGCTGGCGTCAAGACGAACGTTTTTATAGCTGGCATCCGTCACGCTTTTCAGGTGTTGCGTTTGGACAAGAAATCGCAAGGTTCCATGGAATACATTCTGTTGCTTGCAGGCGTCCTGCTCATTGTCGTCTTAGTGATCATCATCTTGCGCGGAAACGTCTTCTCGGCCGCCGATCACCAGATTCAACAAAACTATAACACGTTCGCCAACATTTCGAATACTTCGAATTGTTCGTTGGCGGGCTGCTAGTTTTTTCCTCGGGGAATACAGAAACGTTTTTAAAGGAGTCTTTAATACTCCATTGAGTCTGTTGTTCAATCCCACGAGGTCGATGGAAAAAATGAAATTTATGCGAGACCGCAAAGCGCAGGGAGCGTTCGAGTACATCCTGTTGCTAGCCGGAGTTCTGTTAATTGTCGTACTCGCCATTATCATTCTGCGAGGCAGCGTGCTCGGATCGGCCAACAACCAGATTACGACGGGTGTCGAGACCTGGAAAAACAATACCGCAGCTTGCGCATCGAACGAACAATTGTGGTCAAACGGATCCGGAGGATACTGTTGTACCGCACCGCCAGCCACCGGTTGCTACTTCCTGCCATTATAGGCTCATTTTTTCTTTTTTTTTATTTTCTTTTTTCTTTTGTTTTTCACTTCTTTTAGTGCGAACGGGTTAAACGATATGTTAAAATCTCTCTTTACCTAGAGTTGGGTAGGTCGTTGAGAGGCGTTCGTATGCCCCGATTCCATTCCTCCAAAAAGAAAACGCATCACGTGAAGCACGGCGCCCTCACCTGCCTGGAATTCATGACCACTGCTAAACTTCCCACGCGCTACGGCGAGTTCACGATCGTTGCGTTTTGTGACCCCGACAAGAAAGAGCATTTCGCCATCGTCAAAGGAGTCGTTAAAGGCAGGAATAGCGTGCCGGTTCGCCTGCATTCCGAATGCGCGACCGGCGACGTCTTGGGTTCCCTCAAATGCGATTGCGGGCCTCAACTGCATCACAGCATGGAGTATATAGCGCAGCAGCCGTTCGGCGTCCTGCTGTACTTGCGCCAGGAAGGCCGCAACATCGGTCTCGTGAACAAAATCAAGGCCTACCATCTACAAGATTTGGGCATGGATACCGTGGAGGCGAATCAGGCGTTGGGCTTGCCGGATGACGCGAGGGATTACGAGTTCGCAGCTGAGATGCTGAAGCATTTGGGCATTCAATCCATTATTCTGCTCACGAACAATCCCCATAAGGTGCAGGATTTGAAGTCGCGCGGCATCACGATCGTGAAGCGCATGCCCCTTGAACTTCCCGCGAATCCCTTGAACGAAAACTACTTGAAAGTAAAAAAGAAGAAGTTCGGTCACTTCCTAAAACTGAACCGCCCGTAATACGGTTCGCTTAACCCGTTTATTTCAAGTACTGGAAGACGGCACTGTTCGATTCGGCCATGAGCTCTTTGGTGCGACGAAGATCTTGCCTCATGAGCCGCTCAATGTCCTCATCCTCCGCTTCCCGTGCGTGCAATTCGTACGCGTAAATGATGGCAGCCGCAACCAATGACACGAACGCGATCAATAAGATGAACGCCAGCGGGGAAATGGCGATGTTGAAGAAGAAGTTGAGCCCGAAGAGCACGGCAATTAACAGAACGAGGTAGATCAAAAACGGCCGCACCGCGGAAAACGGGTGCATTTTCTTACGGGTTTGCGGAAGCTCCACTTGGAAACGCAAGCGTTTCTTCGCGTGCGCCTTTCTCTTTAGTGTTCGTTTCTTCATTTCTCGTTCCCAGTCTTTTCGTTAACGTCCTTTTTATCGTTATCTCCCAGTACCAGAACGGCTGCTGCAACGACGGACGTCCATAACCCGTTCTTGTCGCAGACCGCGGACTTCGTCACGTTCGACGTCCTCACGATTTGCCCGGAAATTTTAAATATGCGTTCTTTTTCATCCCATGTTTGGCCGGCCTCGAACTCGATGCCGAGCGTGGAAGCCAGCATGGACCCCGCGAGTTCTTCCGCGTAATCCCCTGCTTTTTGCTCCGTTTCCCCGTACGAGTGGTGCTCGCTCAAGTACCCGTACTGTTTTTCGTCCGCGGGAATCGCCACGCCAACCGAAGCCGCTACGAGACGGTTGGGTTCGTTGCTGTCGTTTCGAGCCATGACCACGTACGTGATCTCACCCGGCATCAAGAGCTCGATGCCGACATTCATGGGAACGATTTTGCATCCCGGCGGGTAAATGCTGGACACGTGCACTAAATTGTATTTCTCGATGCCGGCGTCTCGGAGCGCCAGCTCAAAGGATTGAAGTTTTTCGCGGTGTTTCCCAACTCCTGAGGTAAAAAACATCTTGTTCGGAACGTGGTTCATGTCTACTCCTTCTTCGAGCACGATTCCGTGCAAAGGTTACGCACGAGCCATGGCTCGCCGGGGTCTGGGAACCGCGGTCGCCTTGCTTTCCACAAATAGTTTGCCTCGATGCACGAATTCCTCCATGACGCGCGTGGGACCAAAGTATTGCTTGATGATCTCGATCACTTTCTTGCGGTCAAAGGCTTTGCACGAGTACAAGTCAAACGTGAAATATCCGAGTTCCGGGAACGTGTGGATGCTGATATGACTTTCCGCAATCAGAACAAACCCGCTAATTCCTCCATCGTCGTTAGGGGTTCCGCCCGGCCACCAAACCGTGTACGGCAACGTCATCTTCGTCATGCCGATTTGAGCCGGCAGTTTATCCAGGAAGTCAAACACCAGATTCATGTCGCGAATTTTTTGTTTATCGCATCCATGACAATCCAGCATCAAGTGCGGACCGTGCATCGTTCTCCGAAACACCCCGTTTCAATTTTTTTTATGATCAAGGAAAAAGATATTTCCGAAAAAAGTATTTGATGAGCAAATATAAACGTTTCGTTTTTTGGGAAAAAATATTTTCAAAAATATTTTCCGGAAAAAAATTAATTCCGCGTAGGAATCGTCGTTATTTCCCTCGTAAAAAGGCGTATCCCGTCATTTTGTACGCCAGTCTAGCGGCCAAAAAGTCCGGAGCCACCAATCCGGGGATGGGCGATAGTTCCATGACATCCGCCCCCATCCACTCCTTTTTTTCCGCGACCGATCGAAGGATGCGCAGCGTTTCATACCAGTTCAGTCCCCCGGGTTCCGGTGTTCCCGTTGAGGGCATCACGCCGGAATCCAACGCATCCACATCGAACGTCACGTACACGTTTTCCCCGCACGCCCGGACGATCTCCTCCACTTTCCACGATTCTTTTTCGGAGGCCCTGAACGTTTTCACTTGCTTTCCGTACTGCTTCCATGTCTCGACATCTTCTTCGGATACGGATCGAATGCCCACTTGCACGACGGAGAATCCAAGGTCGAGTGCCCGGCGCATGACGCACGCGTGATTATCCTTCGTATTCTCGTACGCATCCCGCATGTCCGGATGCGCGTCGAATTGAAGCACCGTTAGTTTCCGTTTTTTTTCCCGGAACGCCTCCAAGGCGCCCGCGGTCAACGAATGTTCGCCTCCGAGCATGAACGGAAATTTCCGGTCCTCCAATATTTGTTGCACGGCTTCACGGACTCTTTTGATGGTGTGCTCGGGCCCGCGCAGATCCGATTCAAGTTCATCCGTCGTGTACAAGCCGAGCTGCGTGAAATCGCTTTTAAGTTCCTCATCATACGTTTCCATGTTGCGCGATGCGGTAATCATCGCGTGCGGGCCTTCCCGTGCCCCCGTGCGGTATGACGTCGTGCCATCGTACGGAACCGGCAAGTAGACGACGCGTGCCTTCTCGTAGTCTTGTTCGGCTATTCCGGCAAACCGGTACGGAACCTTGGTATGCGGATACGCAAATCGTTTCGGCATCGTTCAACCCATTCGAAGAGATGGTCCACTCTTTAAAGCCTTTGGTTTTTTCCCTTGGATGGCGCGGATTATTTTTTATCCATCATGCGTCCGCAGCAACTCATTTCCACTTCGGAAGTGCGCCCGCAGGTTAGGCACATGAATTCCTTTCGGGGGGCTGGCTGTTTTTTTTCGGTCATGCGCGACCCGCAACACATTTCCAATTCGTCGGAAATTCGTCCGCAGTGCGAGCAGGTGTATTCCATCATGTTCCCTCTTACGAGTGGGATTTCGAGGCAAAATATTATAAAGCTTTTTCTCAGCGCGGTTTCCGTTGGTCACTCCCGAGGGCCGGATGCTTTCCTTGATTACGCACCTGAATGTACAATACGAGTCCGGACGCCAATACCAATGCGGCCATGAACAGGACGAGCATCTCAAACGTCAATTGATTGCCGATGAACGCGTACAGCAACGTTCCGGGAATCATTCCGAGTGTCGTAGCGGCAATGAATTTCCAGAAATCGATGTCCGTCAGTCCGGATCCGTAACTCACGGCATCAAACGAAAAGAATGGAATCAACCGCGCGAAAAAAATGGCTGCGAATCCGTGGTGTTCAAAAAAATTATCGGCTCGCATCAGATTTTTTTCGGACACAAATCGCACCACCGCTTTCCTTCCGAAACGCCTTGCCAGCCAGAAACAAATTACGGCTCCAAGAACCGATCCGATGCCCGCATATAATGCACCGGGCACGGTTCCATACAACGATCCCGCAACGAGCACGGGAATGCTGTTCGGCAAGGGCGCCAGAATCGAGAAGGCGACTTGAATGAGGATGATCGCCATCGGTCCTCCGATACCCATGTCCAAAACAAATGCTTTCAGGGTCCGAGGGTCCGCGAACGCGGAAAACACGTACAGCAATGCGATAAATAACGTGATCGCAATTCCGGCTTCCACGTCTTTTCGATCGAACCAACGCCTATATTTCGTTAAACGGGGCTTCATTTGCATTCGTTTCATTTCAACACTTTATATACGTACTGAATTCTCGAAATTCATCGCAAGCTTTAAATGGAGCGCGTTCTTCGTTTGCGTATGGACCAGAAGGCGCAGACCTCTACGGAGTACATTCTATTGATTGCGTTGGGGCTCGTGGTCGTTCTCGCGGGTATTGCCGTAGCCACTCAGATCAAGACCATTTCGGATGTGGTATCCGCTCGCATTTCCGCGGACCGCAATAAAGTCATTGCCATGTTCGTCTCGTAAGGCGTCCGGCGCATGGATTTATTACCCCTCATTCTGGCCGTCTCATTCTCCCTAATAGCCAGTTTCTCCGACATCAAAAAACGGGAAATTGCCGACTCCCTTAATTTCGGCGCGTTCGGCCTGGCCGTGGTGCTCAACGTGCTCTACGTTCCAGAGGCTTCTTTTCTACTCGCGCGTTTTCTTCCCTTTATTTCCCTCGCATTCCTTTTCTCTTTCCTCCTTTATCGCGTGGGAGCCTGGGCCGGCGGAGACGTCAAATTCTTCACGGCGCTTGCGGCGTTCTATCCCTTGCTCAATCCCTTGTTCTCGTTCTATTCCTTCTTCTCCATCTTCCTATTCTCCGTGTTATTGCTCGTCCCGGTCATGCTGCTCATCTATATGCCGCGCATCGCTCCTTATGCGTCGCACCTGCAGGAATTGCTAAAACAAAGTCTTTTCTCCTCCTTGAACGCATCCATTTTCTCGTACGTGGTGCTCATCGTTCTTTCCTTTGTTTTCTTCTTCTTCCCGGATTCCCCCCTCCTCCTCATCCTCGTCGTCCTCTTGTTGTATTTCCTCGACATTCCGTTGGCCCCTTCCATCGTTTTATTCGTCATTTTCTGGTTCATGTACGGGTTGGAACTTGAATTGTATCTCTTTCTTTTCGCGATCGCGTTCGCGGCCAGTTTCTTTACGCGTACGTTTTCCTTGCTTTCCACGCACGTGTTGCGCGTTACTGTACCGATAAAACACGTGAAGGAAGGCATGATTCCTTCCGAAACCGTGGTGCAAAAAGGCAAACGCGTGTACCGCTTTGAACCGTTGCAATTCCGTTCCCGTATTCCCATTGCGACTTCGTTATTCCAAAAAGGGCATTCGATTTCGCAGGTAGTCAAAATTCTTCTGGGCACGCCATTGCAGGGTCGCGTCATTGTCAGCGCGTTGAAGGCTCGCGGGGTGACTCCTCGAGAGATAAAAGCCTTAAAAAGGGCGGGACTTAAACACCTCGTGGTGCGCGAGAGCATGCCTTTTGCCCCCTTGCTTTCCGTGGGGTTCCTCGCCGCCACCTCGTGGGATATTTTATGGCATTTGGGGCTCCGATGAACCAACCTTTTTCCCTGACGGTCGATCCAGGCGTTCATCGTCCTGCGCGCGGCCAGATGAGCATCGAATTCTTCCTGATCGCCGGCTTCATCTTATTGGCGGCCAGCGTGCTCATCAGCAACAGCGACATACAAATCCAGGAAACCGCCGCGTTAAGCAACGTGGTTGCAGGCCGTAATGCGATGGATCTCATGATTTCAAACGCTCGCTACGTTTACTATTCCGGCAACAATTCCGTGATCACGCACATTACCTTTATTCCCGCGAACACGACGTGCTTCAACTACAATGCCTCTAACGGCCGCCTTTACTGCTTGACGTCCGGACTCACCGGACTCGTGTACAGCGACGCGGTTCCATTCCCCATGACTTCCGTTCTCGGTAATCAGTGCGCGGATAACGGTTGGCTACGCATTCGCACGCAGAACCAAAACAGCGTCATCGTCTATAACTGTACACGGGTTTGAATTATGAGAGCGCAGATCGGCGCAGAATACATTTTTCTGGTCGCCCTGGTGTTTGTCCTCGTTTCCGCTTCCGTTCTTCAATCCTTCAAGGATTCGGAAATCAATTTGGGTCTGTCGGGCGCGCGCTTGGCTTGCCAGGAATTCGCCGCGAAACATTCGGAGTTCGACTGCTATATTCTGGGGTATTCCGTGGATGAAACGCTTCGACAAGTCAATATCACGCCCCAACTTTCCTTTGACTATACGGTCAATGATCGTCAAGCGCTCAAGGATCTCATGCTCTATCGCTGGTCTCAGATTTTCCGCCCGGATTCCGATCCCGATTACGCTATTAACTGTTATCGTGCCGCCTACTTTGATTACTGTTACACGTATAACTAGCTCCCCTTCCCGCTTCCGTCTCGCTTAAAATATTTGGCTTCCCACTCTAACTGATGACGCTTTTCTATGCGGACTTGCACTTGCATTCGAAATACTCGCGAGCCGTCAGTCCGCGCATGGATTTGGAGCATTTAGCGGAAGGAGCCGTGAAAAAAGGCCTTGGCCTGCTGGGCACGTCGGATTTCACGCATCCGCTCTGGTTTTCCGAACTCCGAAAGAAATTGGAATCCGAAGGCAATGGGTTCTTCCGACTCAAAGGCAGCCCCGCACCCGTTCGCTTCATTCTCCAAACCGAGGTGAGCACCATTTTTTCCGATCGTGGAAACGTGAAGAAGGTCCATCACCTCGTTTACTCGCCTTCCCTTGAAATCGTTCAGCAGCTCAATGACCGCTTGGAGAAAAAAGGGAACCTCTTGGCCGACGGAAGACCCGTATTCGGAAAAACCACGGGTGCGGAACTCGTCGAAATCTGCAAGGAAATCAGTCCGGAGATGGAAATCATTCCCGCGCACGCCTGGACGCCCTGGTTCTCCATTCTCGGAAGCAACTCGGGTTACGATTCCATTGCGGAAGGTTATGGGGATCAAGCCTCGCACATTCGCGCGTTTGAAACCGGAATGAGTAGCGATCCCGCCATGAACTGGCGCGTCTCCTCTCTCGACGCCTACGCGCAAATCAGCAATTCCGACTCGCATTCCCCGTATCCCTACCGCATCGGCCGCGAATGCAACGCCTTCGAATTCCCTGAAAACCAATCGACGTACCGCAACGTCTTCCGCGCCATCTATTCAAAGGATGCTAACCATTTCAAATACACGGTGGAAACGGATCCCCATTACGGGAAATACCATTACGACGGACACCGCAACTGCTCTTTTTCGAGTACGCCTCAAGAATCCGCGAAATTAAACGATAAATGCCCGAAATGCGGGCGCTCGCTGGTCATAGGCGTTTGGCATCGCGTGGAAGCCTTGGCGGATCGCGAACCCGGCTTTGTTCCGCCGAAAGCGATTCCCTTCAAAACGCTTTTACCGTTGCAGGAACTCGTGTCCAGCTGCTTCCGTTCCGCGCTCCCGTCCCCACGCGTTTTCGAGGAAACCGAACGCCTGATTCGCGTTTTCAGCAACGAACTCCGCGTGCTGCTGGAAGTTCCTGAAGCCGATCTGAAAAAGGAAACGCATGCGCAGCTCGCGCAAGCCATCCTGGCGAACCGAAACGGTTCTCTTAAAGTCAAGGCGGGCTACGACGGGTTATACGGCGTATTAGAGCTCTCGGAATCGCTTCAGCTCGAGAAAACCCGCGGACAAAAACGCTTGAAAGAATACGATTAAAAGTTCTGGTATTCCGCATCATTGAACTCGTACGCGCTTTTCAAGAACCGGCTATCGTCGAACGAGAACGTCTTCAATACCTCTTCCAGTTTTCCACAATATTTCGTAAGCGTTGCATCTTCCTGCGACGCATCCAATATATATTCGCGGTCCTCGAACGCAAATGCGACCACGGGGTGAATGCGGTTTTTTTCCAGCTCCAATACGCGCACATGCGGGTTGGCACCCAACGCCTTCAATACACTGCACAACAAGACGGCTTTATCGAATAAGTCGCCGGCGTTCAAGTCCAACGATTCTCGCGGAGTCAACCAAAACAGTACCGCCAAATCCGAATGAATGTTCTTCATGTTTCTAACGTTGGTGAACGCTTTATCCGCCGCAAACAAAAAATCGTGTTCGTATACGTATGCCGGCGATTCTCCGGCGGTTCCGGATTTCTTTTTATCCTCCGCGACTTCCGCGAGAATGCGTTCCTTGAGTTCCAGCACGGCCTCGTTTTCCGGCTGCACCAATGTCTTCAGCTCGGGAATCGTTTTCTCCTCGTTTTCATTAACGAGTGTCGCATACCGATCGATAATTCGGCGGAAAAATCGGATTTTGAGCTTCAACGAATCGATTTCTTTGCTGGAGGTATCTGCTGAAGACTCGATCGTTTTCTGGGATTCCGGCGACTTGCTCTTTTTACCGAGCAGCTCGTCAAACACCATATATAAACCTACCTCCCTTTAGCTTATTAAGAGCTTCGGACTCCTAGTTTTCGAGGGGAATTTTGGGTTTGCGCATCGAACGGATCCTTAAACGTAACCGCCGCTACGTCGACCGCGCTATTGAAAAATACGTTCCCAAACACGCTTCCAAGAAGAGCATGATCGCGGCCTGCGGCAAGCCGCGTTATGCGTACGCCGTTGAAACGGCCGACCGTTCCGTTCACGATCCCATCTGGGAGTTGTTATCCCGCGGTGGCAAGCGCTGGCGCCCCACCCTCTTCCTCCTCGTGGCTGAAGCGTTTGGCTCCAAGCCTTCGAAACTCTACGATTTAACGGTCGTTCCCGAGGTCGCTCACAACGGTACGCTGATGGTGGATGACGTGGAAGACGATTCCGATCTACGAAGAGGAAAGCCCTGCATCCATCGCATGTACGGCGTCGACGTCGCGGTCAACGCGGGCACGGCCATGTATTTCCTTCCCCTCCTCGTATTCAAGCGCATGAAGAACCGATTTCCCAAAGACCGCATGCTGAAAGCGTATGAGATTTACGCGCAGGAAATGATCAACATTTCTTACGGGCAAGGGTTCGACATTTGGTGGCACCGCGGCCACGCTTCCCTCGTCACCGAAAACGAATATTTGCAGATGTGCGCGTTCAAGACCGGTACGCTGGCGCGCATGAGCGCGAAGCTCGGCGCCTTGTTTGCCGGCGCCACCGATAACGAGATCGAGCTGGCGGGTGCGTTCGCGGAATCCATCGGCATCGCGTTCCAAATCCAGGATGACCTACTCAACTTGTCCGCCCAACAATCGAAATACGGCAAGGAGATCGGCGGCGACATCTCGGAAGGCAAGCGCACGCTCATCGTGATCCACGCGCTCAAGCACGCTTCCTCGAAAGACCGCAAACGCTTGCTGTTCATTCTCAACGCGCGCACGAAGGACCAAGAACGCGTGCGCGAAGCCATTGCCATCATGGAACGCACGCGTTCGATGGAATACGCGAAGGCGTTTTCCCACCGTCTCGTTAGAAACGCGTGGAAGCGCTTCTCGCGCGTGCTCAAGAAAAGCGATGCGAAAGAGGCGTTGAAGGAGTTCGCGTGGTACCTTATCGAGCGGGAGCTGTAAATCAAACCGAGGCTTTAAATAAAGAATCCTATTCAATATGGCAAGGAGTAGCGAAAAAGCCTTTCCACTCTTTTTGGGTTGAACATTTATGGTTGACGAGATCGAGCTGAAAGTCGCGGAAGCCATGCAGATCGATTACGGCAAGCGCATCGTGCGCGTCGACTCTCAAGCGCGCAAAGTGCTGGGCCTCACCACCGGCGACGTCATTGAAATCAAGGGCAAGAAGAGCACGGGCGCCATCATACTGCCCGCGCATCCTCAAGACGAAGGCGCCAATATCGTGCGCATGGACGGCATCCTCCGACAAAACACGGGCGTCGGACTCGGGGACCGCGTCAAGATCAAGAAAGCAGCAGTCAAATACGCTAAAAAACTCGTGTTGGCTCCCAATCAGCCTTCGCGTTACGCTCCCGGGTTCTCCGAGTTCGTGAAAAAGAACTTGATGGGCAAGCCGCTGACGAAGGGAGACGTGCTCAGCGTCAACGTATTCGGCACCTCGTTTCCCTTCGCGGTCGCGCAAACGGTTCCTTCCGGCATTGTTTTAGTGACGGAATCCACTGAAATTACGCTAAAAGAAGAACCCGTGAAGGAACTCGGAAAAATCGCGACCATCAGCTATGAAGACATCGGGGGTTTGAAAGACGAAATTCAGAAAGTGCGGGAAATGGTGGAGCTTCCCATGCGCCACCCCGAAATCTTCGTGCGCTTGGGCATCGAGCCCCCGAAAGGCGTCTTGATTTACGGAACGCCGGGGTGCGGTAAAACGCTTCTTGCGCGTGCTGTTGCGAATGAAAGCGAAGCGCACTTCATTACCATTAACGGTCCGGAGATTGTCAGCAAGTTCGTGGGCGAGGCGGAAGAAAAACTGCGCAACATTTTCCAGGAAGCGGAAGACAACGCGCCCTCCATTATTTTCATTGATGAATTGGATGCGATTGCTCCCAAGCGCGAGGAAGTCGTTGGAGAAGTCGAAAAGCGAATTGTATCGCAGCTGCTTACCATCATGGACGGCTTGAAGTCCCGCGGCCAAGTCGTCGTCATAGGAGCCACCAATCGGCCGAATGCCATCGACCCTGCATTGCGCAGACCCGGTCGTTTCGACCGCGAGATCGAGATCGGCGTTCCTGATAAACGAGACCGTAAGGAAATACTCCAAATCCATACGCGAGGAATGCCAAAATATCACTGGGAAGGAGAAGTTGCAGCTCATATATTTCTAAATTTAATAAAAAAAGTAAAAAACGAGGGAAGACTCGAGCGGGCTCGAGAAAAACATGAAGATGAACTTTCAAAACTTCGCCAGTCTGATAAAGCTATCCGTCAAGAGTTACAGAAATTATTATTAGAAAAAGAAAACATTGAGCGCGATTTAGAAGCTTCTAAAAAAAGAAACCGAGAAAATACTCAATCTAGTTATGTATTATCTCATCTTCGTCAATTAAAGGAATCTTTTGAATCTATCTTGGGTTTAGTTAACGAGAAAACGAATCAATTATCTTCAATATCTAAAAAAATTGATAAACTTGAATCCGAAATTAAGTTAATTAAATTTAAGGGAGGTACGATTAATTCGAATTTAGATTCAATATTAAGTCTTGTAAATGTTGAACGCGATTTAAGGATCGAGTATGTATCAATAAAAAAAATTCGTGAAGAGAAATACTCGGAACTACAAATTGCCGAAGCAATTATTGAAGAATTGAAGCTAAATAAGACTATATTATCATCTATATCGAATAAATCTGACGAGAAAATCCATATTCATGAAAAAAATATTACTTCAATCATAATTATGCTAAAGCAGTTACTATTGACTGGTTTGTTGAGTTCGTATGAGATTGAAAATGCGGAAAAGGAAGTACTCGATAAATCTGCAGAGAAAATGATGGATGAAATAGGCAATACTACTCACGGATTCGTAGGTGCAGATTTACAAAGTTTAAGTAAAGAAGCCGCAATGAGGGCTCTTCGTCGAGTCTTGCCAGATATTAACCTGCAAGATTCTGAAATTCCAGAAAAGATTCTTAACGAACTTAGAGTAACACGTACTGATTTTGCTAATGCGTTGAAGGAAGTACAGCCTTCCGCATTACGCGAAGTATTCGTGGAAATCCCGAACGTGAAATGGGAACAGATTGGAGGGCTCGAGGCCATTAAACAAGAACTCCGGGAAGCCGTTGACCTGCCCCTCAAGAGACCGGAAGTGTTCGAGAAAATGGGCATCCGGCCCGTTCGCGGTATCTTGCTGTTTGGCGCGCCGGGAACCGGTAAAACGTTGTTAGCCAAGGCCGTTGCAACCGAAAGCGAGGCCAACTTCATTTCCGTGAAAGGTCCCGAACTCATCAGCAAGTGGGTTGGAGAATCCCTTGCCTTTGACGAGGAAGTCATCGTTTTGCAGGGGGACCGACTCCAGCGCATGAAGATCGGGGAATTAGTCGACGCGGCCTTGGCAGAATCAGGAAACCAGTACGTCCTCCAGCACCAGGCAATGAAAATAATGACCTTGGACGAGCGCGGGCGTGGCCAGTGGGCGCCCGTCACGGATTTCCTCGCTCATCCCGCTCCCTCGCAACTTTACGAGATTCACACCCGCACGGGCAGGCGTATCCGCGTCACAGGCGACCACGCGCTTTTTGTGCTGGACGAAGGCGTCATTAAAAGCATTCCGGTCCGCAATCTGATTCCCAGGGAGTCCTTTGTTGCGGTTCCTTCACAGCTCCCTTCATTGGATGTCACGCCCGTCTTTGATCTCTCCCGTCTTCTCGCCGAGGAAAAAAACCTCGCGTTCTTCCCGAAGGCAGGCACCCGTTTTGTTCGCAAAACGAATGGCGGGGATGCGCTTCCCGCTTCCTTGTCGTTCAATGAGGACTGGGCTTTTCTCGTAGGCTTCTGGCTGGCAGAAGGCGATTACAACAACGGCTGCCTCCGTTTCCATAACCAAAACCCGGAAAACCGCGCGCGTCTGACGAAAGCGTTCCAGCGGCTTGGAATTCATTATTCCGAGAACAAGTACTCGCTGGTGGCCTCCCGCCTGTCCGCCCTCGTCTTCCGGAAGGCATTCGGATTGGAATGCGGCGCTTACGAAAAGCGTGTTCCGGCCTTCGCATCCGGCTTGCCCCGGCTGTTGCTTGCCGCGTTGCTGAATGGATACTACAGCGGTGACGGATCCGTCTATGGAAACGCCCACCGACACTACATTGAAGCGTCCACGGTCAGCGAAGGCCTGTCAAATGACTTGATGCTGCTCTTGTTGAGGTTCGGAATTGTCGGCACGCATTACGAACGCGTTGACAAGCGCTACGGCATCATGATGCACAAAGTCCAGTTCTCCGGGGTCTCGCAGTTTGAACGCTTCGGTGAAATCGGTTTTTCCGACATCCGCCGCAACGCGATCGTCGCCGCATACACGCGGGGCAAGAAGTGGCGTCGGAGCGCTCAGATTCCTCTGGATTCCACGCTTCGCCGAGCCTTGGAGGCCAGCGACCACGCCGTGTGGGCCCAAGGAAAAACCATCGGGAAAAAAGCGTTGCTCGAGTTCCTTTCGACTCACGGGACAAAGGCGCTGGAACCCTATCGCGAACTGGCCGAAAACGACGTGCATTGGGATCTTATCGCCCGAATCGATAAAATCCCTTACTCGAAGCCCTTTGTTTACGATCTGGGCGTTTCGGGCACCGAACGCTTTCTGGCAGGTTTTGGCGGCCTGTTCGTTCATAATTCGGAAAAAGCCGTCCGCGAAGTCTTCCGAAAAGCCCGTTTGGCGGCCCCCTGCATCATATTCATTGACGAGATTGATGCGATTGCGCCCATGCGCGGTTACGATGAAGGCAGTAAAGTAACGGAGAGAATGGTGAACGCGTTGCTGACGGAAATGGATGGCTTGCAGAACTTGAAGGATATCGTGGTGATTGCGGCCACGAACCGCGTTGACATTGTGGACTCCGGTTTGTTGCGCCCCGGACGATTCGATAAGCTTCTGGAGATTCCTGTTCCCGACGAGCCCGCGCGCGAAACGATTCTGAAAGTGCATACCGCGCGCATGCCGATGGAAAAAAGCGTGGATCTCAAGAAGCTCGCGCGCATGACCCCGGACTTTTCCGGAGCGGACTTGGAGGCATTATGCCGCGAAGCCGGCATGGAAGCGTTACGCCAGAACCTTGAGGCAACCAGCGTTAACGCCAAGCATTTCGAGAAGGCGTTGAGCGCTTCCCGCCCCAGCCTAGTCCAAAAGAAGAAGCGGGAGGACGCGAGCTACAGTTGAAGCGTTTTCAATCTCTCTTCCACGTTTCTCTGAACGTTTTCGTACAAGCTATTCCCGTGCGCGTCCATGGAAACGATTAACGGCCCAAATAGTTTCGCCTCCAGAGTCCACAGCGCTTCCGGCATACCCAATTCCATCCACTGCACGTCGTTCACTTTCAATTGCTGCGCTGAAACCGCGCCGCTTCCTCCCACCGCACTCAAGTAAACCGCCTTTCCTTTCATTGCATCAAGCACTTCTTGACTCATACCCCCTTTTCCAATAATCGCCGAAATATGATGTTCGCGAATCAATTCCGGCATTAACGCATTCATGCGACTGGACGTCGTCGGGCCTGCTGAAATTAACTCCCAATTCCCATTCTTTTTTCGCGCCAACGGCCCGCAATTGTAAATCGCTGCGTCCTCCAGTTTAGGAATCGCTTTCTCAAACGTTTTCTCGCGTAAAATTCTTCGAATCGCCTGGTCCCGCATCGAGTAAATAATGCCCGTCATCGATACGCGGTCTCCCGCATGAAGCTCCAGCACTTTCTTGCGCTCAATGGGCGTATTCCATTCATAGGAGTTCAACGCGCTCACCACAAATGCGAACCGTTGCCTTGCGATTCGCCCAACACTGCAAATTAATTGCTACTGGGAGGCTTGCGGTATGCGTGGGCCGCAACGCGATTTTTACGGCGATGGCGGTCGTGCTGCCCCCCAAGCCCATGGTGCCTATCTCCAACTCGTTAATTTTTTTCAATAACTCTTTTTCAAGGGATTCCGCAAGCGCGTCCGGATTCTTTTCATTCAAAGGCACGAGCAGCGTTTTCTTTGCCAGCTGCATGGCTTCTTCCGACGTCCCCCCCATTCCGATTCCGACGACTAATGGCGGACATGCGTTCCTCCCCTTTTCCGCAATCACCTTCAATACGCTTGCCACAATGCCTTTCGTTCCGTCCGAAGGACTCAGCATGACGAGCGAGCTCATGTTCTCGCATCCCGCGCCTTTCGGAATCACGGATATTTCCATACACTCGCTGTCCGCGTACTCGAAGTTGATAATCGGTTGGTTTCCTTCAGTTTTCCGCGTAATGGGGTGCACGGAGTTCGGGCGCAACGGCACGGTTTCCGTTGCCTTTCTCACACCCTCCTCTATTCCCTCCCTTGCTTCCTTCAGGCCCTCTTTTCCTTTCACGTAGAACGTGAGCGTTCCCGTATCCTGGCACATCGGCACCTTTTTTCCTTTCGCGAGCCCAATGTTCTTGAGAATCGTCTTTAGTTGCTCTTTCGCCACGGGATTCTTTTCCTTCTTTTCCGCTTCCCTTAACGCCTCCACGGAATCGGGCGGGAGCTCGTTCACCGCTTTTTGAAGCATGCGCTCCACGGCTTCGGCAATTCTTTTCCGGTCCATTCGGTTCTTCCCTTTAACACTTCTTCAACCCGACGTTATTATTCCTTTTCCTGAAGTCGGTAGACGACAAAATACGAATCTTCATAGGTGATAGTGGACCGATGGACGACCTCTTTAACGGCCGGACAATTCCATGGAAATTCTTCCAACGACTTCGAGTAGACTATCCCAGTCCTTCCGCGGGTTTCAAGATGCGTTCTAACGTGATCCACCGTATCATACTTTTCGATTGAACACGATTCATTTTCATTCATTTGTAATGCGTACTCTGCGTTCAATTCGAACGAATAGGGCAGGGAATAGAAATCATTCGTTATGAATAATTCGGAGCCTTGTTCCTTTAGGAAATGGTTGACTCCGAAATAGGGAACACGTTCTTCGTTGGTTGGAGCGATGAATGGTATGGCCGAATAATTCTCGAAGTAAGGGTAGACCGGAACAGTATGCAATAGCAACAAACCACACGCCCCCATGCAAAGCTGTTTCTTCCATCGACTGAGTTTTGAAAAAAAGTATCCCGATACCGGTATGATCAACGGAATTATCGCGATTCCGTATCTCAATTTCTGCGCGTATGCTGGCAGTATCAAAAACAAGAGTAATAATAACAACGCGCTTCCCCCAAGAATTTGAGCACGATCATGCATTTTTTTTATACCCAACGATGCGACTCCAAGAATTAACGGAACGGTTATCGCCCAATCTAACCGGGTTCCAATGGCTTCCAGTAATCCGAACTGTGGAGAAAGGAATGCCGATAGCGCATTTGAATTCAAATCAAAAAAGTGAAACGCGAGTAAATTGTTGAAAGGATATATCGTGATGGAAATGGCATACGTGCTTAGAAGAATGAGCGCGGTCTGTCCATCCACTTTCTTGCCTGTGAGGATATCCGTGAATTCTGCGATTCCAATTATTGCCAATAACGCGAGCGGAAGAATCTGTCGACTCAATAGCGCTCCCAGCAGCAGAACACTCAGAATAAGCGCATGCGTTAACGAGCGTTTTTCTCGATAGGAGCCCAAATAGAAAAAGAACGAGGAAATGAAAAAGAAAATATAAGCTGATTCCAGCATGACCACTGACGAATAGATCAATATGGCCGGCGAAATCATTGAAAGGGCGAATGCGTATATTCCGGCCTCTTCTCCGAACCACTTCCGCGAATAATAGTAAATGACGATTCCAGTGGCAAGGGAAAACAATATTGAAACGATTCGCATGCCCGGCAAAACACTTTTTACGGCCAGAGCAAGAGGCGCGTATGCCTCTTTCAGGGGGTAGGCATACGCGTATCGGATGAATGCGTTCCGATCACAGTTTTGAAATGAACATGACAGCGAATACATCATTTTGGCTAGCGGCGGATGTTCTGGATTGATCAGCCCTCCTCCGAAAACACCGGCATGCTGAAGACTGGCTGCGAAATAAATGATTTCATCATGCATGGGCAATGCATAAATATTGCTTCTGAGAAGGATTCCCGTCATTAATATGATGGCGAGAATGGCTATCCGTCGATTCTTTGATTTAATCAGGTCTTTCATCCGTATCCAAATTTGCAATCGAGTTTATTATGGCTATTGATGTTAGATAATAGGCGCATTCAATGGACTTCTTTTCTCACGTGATTTGGACGTACTTGTTGTTCCGCTCGTTCGGTTTCGATAACTCTTTGGTCGCGCAATCCGTGTTTTTCGGTCTGCTTCCGGATTTAACATTCGTCATCGCGGGCATCCTGTTAGGTTCGAAGTATTGGATCGAGGAAGGAAAGCGTCCGACGCGCGAACGCCTCCGATCCGTGTTCTTCATGTATCGTTACAGTCATTCATTCGTCAGCTTCGCCGCATTCCTCGTCATTTCTTCGTTGCTATTCGGCAGCGTTTACTGGCCCGCTTTTGCATGGTTCTTACACATTTTACTGGATTTGTGGACGCATCGCGGTTCTCCGGTCGAGCCCCAAAAACCCTTCTTTCCGTTATCGGATTTCTCGGTTCGCGGCTGGATTTGGTGGCGAAACCCCTACTTCCTCATCGTCAACTGGGCGCTAATAACTATCGCCTACTTCGGGTTGCAGCTCGGATAACCTCAAACCGGGTTCGTGTAATCCATTCGAATCTGTTTCACGACCGGCGTCCAGCGCTCGTCTCCCGTAGCGAGATTGAACCGTAATTGAATATACCGTTCGGTTGGAGTCAACGGCTTTCCTTTTTCGACAACCTTCCATGCCGTCCAGTCCCGATCGATTTCCTCCTTGGATCCGTACCGCGCTTCCGCGTAAATTCTCGTCGTCGCCGGTGTTTCTTCGTCCCAATCAATGTTTGTTACGTTGACGTGCCCGGTTTCCAGATCATAAATGGGGGTCGTGAACGTGCCGCTTTCCAAGTACACGGTGTCCGCCCCTTGTTCACGGTGCGTCAAATGCACTCCTTTGGAATCCACTCCTGTCTGCCTGCGATCGTATTGGCGGCTTGAAAACTCTTCGGGTGTCAAAAGAATTTGCTTGGATTCGAGCGCGCGTTCTCCGACGACCGCGAATATCGCGACGCCATCATCGTTCTCCACCTGCTTTCGGAGGCCCACACTCACCAGTTTCTCCAATGGCTGCGACACATTGAGCTCGATAACGGATAGCGTTTCATTGGCTTCCGGATCGTTCCAGAATAGAAACGCTTCCGGCACCTTTTCGTTGAGGTTCCAAACGTTTTCTCCCGCAATCAATTCCACGTCTTGCGAGGTCGCGTCCCCGTAGTGTAACGAGAGAGTCGCTAACTTTATCCCCCCGCGTTTTCCATAGCTCGCCGACATCACGAAATACACTTTAGAGAAGAGCTGGTTTTTCATGAGTATGAGGCCCGAGTAAAAATTGCGGTCCGTTGTCGTCAATACGTTCCAGTTCCCTGCTTCCCCGTATGGTGGAAGGAACGTGAACGGCACTCCCTTCCGATTCATTTCACCGGCTTCCAATCCCTTCAGATAATCGCCGGTTTCCGTTCCCATCTCGAATGGATTGCTGCGGTCCGCGTTCGCGTCCCTCATTTCTCCTGGAGTATACTCGAATACTTCACTGACGAGGTGCACGCCTCCTTTTGGTTTGGGTTCCGGTGTAGGGGTTAGCGGTTTAGGCGTGGGGGTGACGGTCACGTAAACAATGCGCTCGGTTACCGTGACTTGGGGAGTCGGCGTTTCTGCTACAACCGTTGCAGCGTCCGTTGCGTTCAAGACCGCGGAAGGCGATGCGCCGGATTCTATGAGCCCGCTCAGACAACCCATTAAGAACAGCGCGATGATCGGTAGCACTCCGGCTTTCATATACACTCCCCCCTTAACGTTCTTCCGCCCGCCCTCGTATAAAAACGCTTGCTTAGCGCCAAATGCAAGAGCCATAACCTCTGGAATCGCGTCCATCACCCGTATGCGGCCACATGTCGTACATTAATGATCGTTATTTATTCCCCTTCTCCCTAAGCTCTCCTTGTGCGACAGCTCCGGATTGTTTACCCTCTCTTTCTGAAGGAGGAGCGAATACGCCAAATTATTGGAAAACGGCCTTGCGCACAAAAAACAAAGAGAGCCTTAGGGGGTTTTGGCGGAGACTGCGGCGTACGTTCCGGGTTTTCTGTCTGAAAGGAAGTTGACCATTTTCTTGAATTCGGTTGCGGCATCCACATCAATGTCGGCAAGTACGAGTTCCTCTTGTTCCCCACACTCGACTAGCGTGTTTCCGTAGGGATCCACGACTCGGCTGTGCCCGAAATAGTTGTATACGCCATCGGTTCCAACCCGGTTTACGGCGACCAACCAGAGTTGGTTATCCAGCGCTCTGGCGCTGGTGGCCAGTCGCCACTGGGAGAGAAATGGTTCCATCCAGTTGGCGGGAAGGAAAATAATTTGCGTTCCGGCCAAAGCGAGTGCGCGGGCCGCTTCAGGGAACGCGGCATCGTAACACACGAGCAAACCGCATTTCCCGAATGGCATTTCCCTCGATTCGTATGAGCCCCCTCCTGTCACAAACGCAGATTCTTCCAGGAAGGGATGAACTTTGTGGTATTTCAAAACAAGGCCTTCGCTGCCTACCAGAACGGCGGTATTATACAAGCCGTCACTCCCCTTTTCAAGGATGCTTCCGGCAATCAGGAGCCCGTACTTGGAAGCTTGAGAGCGTAGGGCCTCTGTGGTGGGTCCGGGAACAGGTTCGGCCAACTGCGAAAGCGTTTCTTTGGCAAAGCCTGTGGAAAACAATTCGGGGAGGCACACCACGCCGGCACCGCGAGAAGAAGCCTCTGAAACAAGAGCGCTTACCTTTTTCAAGTTGGCTTGTTTGTTTCCCAACTCAACATTCATTTGCGCCAAAGCGATGCGAATTACGGCCACAACCACCACCTTTCACAGTACTTGAAATCGGCGCATTTATATTCCTTGTCAACAAGATGTCCTCAGACTCCTTCGCTGGAATAGACGTTGGCGATGGCTTGTCCTGGCATACCGGCGGGAACTTCGCTGGTGCCGGCGTGTTGGTGCAGGGCTTGGCGATGACGGCTTTTACTGCGGCTCCGACGATGGCGGCCAAGAACAATGAGATTAGAAACAAGGCAATGAATACTATGTGGGGGCAGTGGTCCTATTGGAGTGAGGAAAGCGGGTAGCAAGAAGGCGAAAACAGGAATGTAGAGCAGCAAGGTGCTGGCGTTGGCGGCTTCTCCCCACGTTTTCTTGACTAATTCGGCGCTACGGCCGAAGGATTGGAAGACGCCTGCGTCTTCATAAAGAATGACTGGTAGGGAAAAATAGACGGCCGTCCAGGCCACGCCAAGAAGCGTTCCGAGGAGGCTGGTAACAAGGTCGTGCCCCCTGCTTTCCCGCCCCCCGCTGGCGCAATAATTGTGCGATGATAGAAACCACGGATGCAATAACAGCCAAGACCATGATTTTATCGAGTTTTTTGACAGCCACGTTGAAGGTCCTACTGAATGTTGGGTTTTCGCCAGCGAACCGCATGCGCGCGGTTTCGATGACCATGGCTTGGATGAAGTAACGCAGCGAGAAGGAGACGCGGTAGTATGCAACGAGGCACCCCCAATACACCGCGTTGCTGACGTGCTCTTTCCCGAAAGTAAAGAAACTGAAGGAGTCTAGCCCGTATCCAAACGCCTTGGGCACGCCTCTATAAACAGGTTAGGATCCTTTCATTCGCCATTATTCTTTTCCAGAATACCATTTCTCGTACTGCTTGTGGTTACCTACGAAGTGAATTCTTTTTACGCGAATTCCGTCGTCTTGGATGAAAGCGATACGATATCCCCCGACTTCCTCGACTCGGAAGCGACTCGAATGCAACCCCCTTGCCTGCAATGGCTGTTTCATGTGTTCTAGCTTTGCAAGAATTTTTTGTTGAATTGCTTTGTCGAAGTCTTTGAAATTTCGATCCCAGTCTGGCTTAAATTTTAATCGGTATGGCTTCAGTTCCAAGGAGCCTCACCGGTATGTTGCCAAGGCCTCCTTTTCCGACAAGTACTTTTTTTTCGTGCGCTTCATCTCCATCTCTTCTTCCATCAGCTTCGCTTCTACGAGTTCCCGTTCAGGTTCCATAACGAGATGGTACTCCTTGTTTAAGGCGAAGATACCCATACGCAACGCATCCGTTTTGGAACGCGCGATGCCCAACGCTACGGCCTTCTGCAGAATAAGTTCTGGAAAGCCCTCGAATTCAAGGGTAGTTCGCATGCAATCACCATGTATTATGACGTAAAACAACTATATATTCTTTTTGGTTGTCCGTTTCCGTTATGCTTGCATTTCGCATGCTACTAATCTTTAGCGAAACGCCCTCGACGTGCCTCTAGAGGCAGGTTAGGCGCCTTGAATCTGGGACGTGTGCGTAATATTTTGCACGCATCTTTAATTTCGCGTTTTTTTCCCGCGAATATTTCCGTTCATGACGGAGATTTTATTTTGCTTTCATTTGACGCAATGCGTCGTAGGCCCCATCGCGGTTCTTGTAGAGCAATAACCGAATCTTGTCTTTCTTCTTGTTCACCTGCCATACCAGCCTGCGGTTGGTTGTTCTTTTGGAGAAGACGTTTGCGTAATGTTCCATGGGCTTTCCGCTTTCGGGCTGCAAGGCAATTTTTTCAAGCAGGTTCTTAAGCTTTTTTCGCCCGTTCTTGTCGAGCTTTTTCACGTCATTGTCGAAGACGGAGGTGGACTCGAATTCCATTTCAATCCAGCTCGCTCGGCTTGAACCTCCTTGTTTTCACTTTCCCTGACGCAACGCCTTCCAGTATTTTTCCGGTGAGTTCGCCGAAGGCATGTTCGTCGGAGAGCTTGTGGTCCTGGTCGAACTGGTAGAGCGCGAGCCGAATAGCCTCCGTTTTGGTTTTCGCGTATCCCAACCGGATCATTTTGTCCACGACGTTTCCCGGATAGCCGGTCAGCTCAATGTTCGCGTTTGCCATCAAAATGCACCTTTTGTAGTGTTTTACTAATAATTCAATAAGAATATACTAAGAAAAGTATTTAAAGCTTGTTTTTTCCGTTATGCAATGACGCCCCTTGCTCTTGCATAATTTCCTAGGCTTCCCAGATTTTCACCATTCGAGCGCTCCCATTACCCACATTGCCCTTCTTCAATTTGTAGGTTTCTGTTCTCTTCTGATGGAGTTTGAACCATCCTAATTACTTCTTCTTCAATCTGGAACGGAAATAATCCACGAGCTTCCGGTAACTTGCCTCGCTGTCTTCTAATGAGGTGGCGAACACACGCCCTTCATTGAAAAACACAACCGTAGGGAAACCGTGCTTCGCAAATTCATCCCTGAGTTTAGAATGGGCGGGTGTCAGAAAAACCGTTTTCTTCACACCCCCTTCAACTTCCTTCCTCTCATTCGACAAGGTGATTCTGGCAACGGTAGCGCCAGCCCTTTCCAGTGTATTGGCGTGCCCTTCAAAATGGGGCCGCAACTCTCTACAATCAGGACACCAACCTGCAGTAAATTTTACAACCAACGGCTTTCCACTTGCGATCATTTCCCGCAGTCTTTTCGGGGTTTGTATCTCGGTAATAACCATTTCCTCACCCGACTAATATCTTCTTCATATGGTTCCTTCCTCCCCTCCAGGGCCCTTGATCTCCTTCTTCCTCTTGCAAAAGAAGTGCGGGGTGCGTCATGTACGGCGTTTCAGACTCCTTTAGAGCCACGAACGCCATGTTTGCGTTAACCCAAACTATTGCTTTCCTGCATCCTAATTCCCGTCCATCTGACTCGGACTGATCAGTGAACGTTATTTCTTTCAATTATTTAAATACTCGTTCACTTGGCCGTTTGCTTTTTTCTTCAAGATTGCTTTCCGACAGACCGTTCATTTCCTAGGAAATGCTTTTTTCAAAGGGAAAGATGGGAAATGCTAGGAAATCGAAGGGACTTTCGTTGCTCACCGAAAGGGCTTTCTTTACCCTATCTTGCAGTATAAATAGCCGGCAAGCAGGCCCAGCATAAATCCGTAGATGTGATGGGCTTCCTGCGATGCGGTTGCCGGGCTGAAAAATCCACTGAATTGGATTGGCAAAGCGATTAGCCAAATACATACGACAAGTGTGAGCCCGAGATAGGTGATGCCTTCAGAGCGGGCAAACCTTTGTGGAATCATTGCCCTGAGAATTTTTTTTTTCCAGAAGGGCCAGATCCTTTTTCGGTTATGGAACATATATGCAAGGAAGAAGCCGGTGGCCAGAAATCCAAATGCCGAAAGGCCCACGAAATAACCCGTTGCATTTTTGTAGGTGTAGATTCCTAAAATGATTAATTGGAAAAGCGCAAGAGGGGTTATCAGCCACGCGGTGCTTACAGTTCTAAGCTTAGGGTTTTCCCGTTCAAGAATGAAGATCAGCGCCAGGACGGATGCAATCCCTAAAGCATTGCTCCATAAATGTGCGTTGTTTTCATGGGTAAATGCCGTTGTGAGGAATCCGGGATAGTTGTTGGCCGAAAGGCCGAGGGAAGCCCTTGCGTCATCTGTTAGATTGCCTCCGGCTTGGTAGTTTTCAAGGATGTTTTGCGAGACGTTGCCCCACATCCAAAGATTCACAACAAAGAAGAAAGTAATGGCAATCAACAGCATGGCTAGGCTGGTTAGGAATAGGTTCCCAAGCTCCAATCTTCCCTTTCCGATTCTTAATTCAATCATAGCTTTTCCTTGAGGTTTCCTCTATGATCCCTTCTAAATCCTATCTATAGAATTCATTTGTTCCGTTCTTTATTCTTTTCACAACTGTTTCTTGCCTTGTTCTTCCATAATCTATGAACAGTCCAATTTTATATGCGAAAACAGGTCCATTATAGCCAATCTCTTTAGCATCTTCTGGGGCCATTGTCATACCCCCTAGAATTTGCAAATCCTTATTTCTCTCATCCGTATCCGTGTTCCATTGTTTTTTACACTCAATAACCAACAAGTTAGAATTTGATGTGTTATGATTTCTTTTATGAACGATAATATCTAGTTTGATGTTTTGCTCTTCTCCATTTGGGGTTATTGTCTTTTTTGTTCCGTGAACACTTAACCGAGGAACGTGTTCACGATTGTACTCAATATCTACCTTATGTTCTGGAAAATATCCTCTCAAGTATTCTGCTAAATAACTATTGATTGTGACCTCATTTACATCTAGATCGAATAAGTCTTGTTGAGTTTTATACAATAGGTCTATCGCCGAGTCAACACATTCCCGAATCTCATTACAATTCATTTTATCACCTAAATTTCTTCTTGTTATTCCTTTTCTACCGAGCAATTATATTCCCCTTTTTTTTGCTGAGTGTGAACCGAATGCCCTTTTCGGAGGACTTCTCGGTATGAATCGAGTGGAGCCCACGTTTGAGATGAGTTAGGTATGGATCCCTTTAGGCATGTCGTGTAGACCTCTTATTTGGGTATGTAGTATAGCGAGACAAAGGCTTTACCACAGACAGGTCATTTCCTAGGAAATGCCTTTTTCATTGAGACGGATGGGAAATCCTAGGAAATCGAATGGGATTTCGTTGCACGACGAACGGGGCAGCGTTTTTATACTTGTTTGAGGTCTAGAGCTTCGCCATGAGCTGGGCCCGAAAAAAGGGGAGTCTAACCCGTATCTAAACGCCCTGGGCA